>JGI24158J21664_10012687_pt1 | contig 11157 bp, 6 predicted proteins | sample Ectturendosymbi3_FD_21664 | JGI IMG/M metagenome (IMG submission 21664)
TGCACCAGTGCAGCTTGCAACTGTAGGCTAAGCTGATGAGCTTTCTAGGGTTGGCGTTTGAAGATGTATGGCAGTAGTTGGTGGATCTCATTCTAGGACAAAACAAGATGTGATTGGTTTAAAACATTGAAATATGAAAAATTTGAAGCATGAGAAATCTGGCAAGCCTATCAGCATTCAAGTACTATAAGTAGACCTTTAATTTTTTGATAAGGTGAACGTTGCAGCTGTAACTGATTGAGGATACAAACTTTTACTGGAAAAGCATAACAATCCAGTTCAAAAAAACGAGAAATCTTTTGTAAAACCATAAACTGTTCGAAATTTTTTGGAAAATTTAAACTTCATTTGAAGGAACATGATTAAGGTACCAGCTCAAAGAAAGTGGCTCTAGTCTAGGTCTGCTGCCATGACACGGTTTGAATAAAATGCTAAGCTTTGTCTTGTTAACAACAGCGCCTTATTAGTCGAGCGGAATGTTCCAAGTTTAGTGGTGCTGGTTTCGACTCTCGCCTTTGCAGCTTTGATGGCAGTGGTTTGGTTATGCGTCATACTTTTGATGGAACCGGTTTAATTCTTTTGTGTTCGTGTTTACGCTTTAGGGTTTGGTTTCATTAAACTTAAGTGAATGTTTTCTATGTATCAATAAGGACAACTGAAATAAGGACAACTATCAATAAGGACAAGTCACTCCAGCAGTCCTAATCTTATCAAACTCAAAATTACGAGTTTGATAAGATTAGGACTGCTGGAGTGACTGGAAACGCCACTATATTATAAAAACAGCCAGGGCGGCAATCCCATATGTTCAACCAGAGATGAAATTTCGCAGCCCTCCCGGCCAATTTCACCACGAGCCGCCACTGCGTCTTAGTTAGTACTTTACATCTGCGCTCTACCGTGATCGTAACACGGTTGACTGAACATGATGACGTCATAATATCACTGCTCAGAGGGGCCTCGTGCCTAGGTCTTGCGTTGGGCCCCGCACCTGGTAGGGCCAGCCCTGGCTGGCGGGAACAGGATAATTAATTCTTGCAGGCAAACCAACCGAAAACGTCAAGGTTAAATGTTTGACAAAACACGTGTCCTACGTTTTTTATAAGTTTCACATCTGTTTTTCTTATCTGTGCTCAGAAAAATCAAACACACTGCACATACTGTGGCGACACAAAAACAAAGCACAATTTAAGGACCACGTTGCGACTTGCTTGCCACGGCCATAAAAATCTCGCACACACGAGCAAAACACGTCAAGTAAAGCGATCCAAATGGTAGCAGCTGCTAGGTTCACGATTCGCGTGTTTGTTACTTTTTCAGATTCCTAAGAATCGAACGTAACGAAACCGTCGCGTGAAAGGATGTGAGCAGGGCCGGTCTTAGCAAGTGCGGGGCCCGATTGGAAGCACTTTTGCGGGGCCCCATTCAGTGGTTGTGCAGAAATTTTTGAGGGGGTCATCAAGTAATAATGGTAGAAATTATGAATGTGGTGAAAGAGCGAGGCTCGAAGGTGTAATACCAATCTAGGGGTGTCTGGAGGCATGCCCCCAATTTCACCTCTCCAGCAGTGACTTTCCATGTCCGTTGCACGAAGAACCGTTGCCAGGAAGTCTTCACTAGGGGGGATTTACGTTCGTGTGGGGGGACCTTGATATTGAAAATTTGATAAAATCTCCAATAATTTAAAAGTGTTTCATATTCCGATTTGGAGGCAGTGCCGTGGCAAGGCAGCCCCGTACCCCCCGGTCGGGGGTCCTGACCATTCGTAGGGGCTCCACAATGTATGTTGTATTAGTAAGTTAGAGCCGTCTCTCCACCCTTGACTTTTACTCTTCTGGTTTTTGCCCTCAATGCAGAACCGGTAGATTACGCATGTAATATCATGATTCGTTAATTTCGATAAAGAATTGCGGACGTTGGACACTATAGCAGTATTTTGTAAAGTTGTGTTACGTGATATTAAAGATGATATTAAAGGCCCCATCTGCATTGTTTTTGCGGGGGCAACAGCCTTTTACACGGCTCTGCGGGGAGGCTTGGTACTTTGTTTGGCGGCCTAAGCCCACCAAAGACCCTCGTGGCGAGGGGCTGGTTCGACGGACATCTCCGCGACACCCAATAAATCCATGAGTTACTACACTCAATATCTCCTCTTTAGCCAGGTACCTACCGCGGGTATGGCAGGCCAATTGACCATGTTTTAAATGAAATTAACAACATGCTTGATATGATCAGCCAGCAAAGATAAGATACCACAACTGAGCTACAAAACATCAACAAACGAAAAAGCGTGTCAACAAGCCTCCCTGGATTTTGAAATTTGATAATTTTCCATTAACTTCTTAGTATAAAAATGTTTGTCTCTTAGTTTCGAGTTGGTAAAATGAAATTTCACCACTATTGGCCCGCACCCCTGGAAAAATGCGTTTGGCCACCACTTGGGAAAATCTACCATTCCCCGTGGAAGAAATCTTTTCGACGACCGTGCTCCTTTGTGTTTAGATAGGGCTTCTCGAACTTTTTGCACATGTCGCACTACCCATTAAACGCATCATTTTGCGACACCTCATCTATGCTGGTGTAATAATACAGTTGTACAAATAGGGCAATGTTTTTCAGTTTTCAATTGACCAAATCATTTTCGATCCCGAGCAAAAGTTCTTGGATGTTGGAGCTGGATCTGGACCCAAAAACTTTAGGTGTCTGGACCTGGAGCCAGAGCCCTAGCTTTAAATTTGAGTTCCGGCTCCGCAGTCCTGCTTACGGAAAATGCAGTTGTTAAGATTAACTTATTTTTGTGCTTTAACATTAGCAAAGTTCCTCAGAATTTTGTCCAAGATTAAGCCTCTGCGAATTTCGGATTCAATGGACATAATCGCTTAAGTATTTAGGTTCTCCTGTGGGATTGATGATTTCAAATAAGTTTTACACACTTTTAGGTTAGAAACGCTCCTTTTCCCGGATGCCGCGGTAACGGTGATGGTCAAGTAAATCCTGAGGGCAATTAACAAATTAGGGAAAGAGGTTGCCTTATTATATCTCTGCAAAGGAAAATGAATAACGCTATTAAAAGATCGACTAAACACTACACATTTTAAATCACGAACTAAACTTAATCTTCAGAAAGCAAGTGCCAGTAACTATTGAAACACCAACAATTATCGAACTGTATGTTGCAGCAACTATTTAAACTTAGTCTGCCAGGTACGAAACGCCTACAACTGATCTGAACCAGAAAACAACTTCAATACTCCAGCCTTCTCTGCCTTAACTAGCTACCATTGAAAAACTAGACCACACATTATCGAACAAAAATGAATACTGTTACGATTCCAGAACGAATTCTAATGATAGAGGTTATTAAAACCTTTGATTTTGCTTGGCAACGGATCCCATGCTTAAAAAATACTGTGGGCCCCGCGCCAGCACTACATAAGCAGCTTCAATAGAAAGCGTAAGTTTGCATAGGTTAGAAGGCGTAGCGCGGGGCCCGTTTGGAAGCAACCGGTCCAATCGGCTAATGGCCGGTCCTGGATGTGAGGTTCTGAACCAGAACCGTAGCTAGAAAGCTTTCAGTAGGGGGCTTTACAGTTGCGCAGGTGGACTTCACATTCTGAAAATTTGATAAAATCTCCACTGATTTATAGTGTTTCATATTTAAATTTGGGGATGCTGAGCCCACCAATGCTCCCCTGTGGCGACGGGACTGGTTTAAACTTCTCTTGTGCTGTCATTATTGAAATACAAAAAGCTACAATCATCGAATCAAGTAAGGCTGAATAGAGCCCAGTAAACATTAAAAAGTTTTTTCCTTGGCCTTCATAAAATATCATCTAGGAATTCGTTGAAATTTATTTACCTATGTTTGTCACTTTAATGCACCGAACTCTTATACTGGGCAACCTATCCTAGAACATTGCGACCTTTTACTTCGTTTTTAAATTCTTCTGAATCTTGAAAGAAAACTCTCCTGAGCAGTTAGTGATCAAGAAGTAAGGGTCCGCCTGGTTGGAAAAACTAAAAACCACTAAGGCATCATCAGCCCAAACGCGATTTTGTCATTTTCTGCTGTTACCCCTTTCTTTGTCTCTTTGGGTAGAGTTCTGCTGTTGCCACTTGGCAAAGTGACTTTTGCTTGCTATTCAAGCTTATTAAGATCTTCTTGCAGTAGCTTAGCACGGGAGCTGTACAAACTTGCGCAAGTACTCAATAGCAATCTGATTTCTGAATGACTTTGAATAAAACTAAAATGGAAAAAATCACATTTAGAAGTAACAAACGAGCTTTACGTAATAGAAACGCTAACAAAAGTACAGTATTGCTCAGAAGCAACCATGTGTTTATTGTAGGATAATGCTGCTATAGTCCTCACATAGCTCTTATCTGCTGTACAACTTTAAGCTTTGCTCAGGTGCATTTCAAACGCGAAGAGCAGCCACAAATTCTTTCGACCTATTCACATGTAACAATCGGTACGATTCAGCATACAGAGGAAGCAGCCAACGTGCTTTGAGTATATCAACTCAACCAGGGTTCCCATTGCTGTTTTTTTCCACCCAGATCTGGGTTTTTAGAGTGGATCAGACTGTCTAGGTTTAATTATGAAAAATCCCGTTAAATCTGTTTTTTAGATATGAATTTGGGAATGTAGTGTTCTTATGCGATCACCAGGTAAGCAAATTACTTATATCGGTGAAACAAAGCATGTTCAGTCAATGTTGCACCCTCACACCAGCATCGATATCAAAGATTGAAGATTACTTGCGATCCGGTAAAGTCAGTCATGTAGTTGCATGTGCAACAAAAGTAACATGAATAAGTAGCAAACGGTTACGTAAACACTTGAAAGATTTACAGTTGTGTGAACTACGTAAAAGGTCATTGTCTCAGATGCCAATTTTATATTGATGAAAAATGTTTTAAGAATGAATGTTTAAATTTTTTGGCTACCCTACGCATGCAAAATGAAAAAACGATTGCCATTGCAGGAAAGCTACATTGCCAGCTTAGGTATTTTAGATTCCGTTGCAGATCAAGACCTCACAAAAGATCCAAGTTCGATAGCAAATGCGGTCCTACATTTTCCCCACCTTGCACCTGAAGAACAGCTGGAGGATATATCGAAGATTTAAACATGTCTTTGTCCAATAAATCTATCCCTGATTTCTGGTATTATATGCGTAACATCAAAGACGGCTTACATAACCCGGAATTCGGAATATTTTGTGATTTAATGACAGATTTGGGTTTTGCCAGTCTACTGCATCACTAGAAAGAACATTTTCACTTGCTAATCATATTTTTTAAAATGCGAATTTGCTAAAACCGCGACTGTTTAGAAAATTGTTATCAAAACAAGCATTGTCAAGAAGCAGCCATAAAAACGGTTATTGGATACCTAAGCCAGTGAGAATTGTCACTAATAGAATATCTCACCAGTGTTACATAAAATGTTTTGAACAATTGGATTCAAATGTTACATGTTCACGCTGCGGACGAAAATTTGGAAGAGGAACTTTAAGGAAATCAGGATTTTAATCACTGTTTCGCCCCACATATTTTCATCCGTTCTCTATTTGCAAATTAAAATTTCCCTTTTTTATGGCAGAGAAATGTTGTTTTTCATCAACAATCTGCGTGTATTAGAAATTATTGAATGGGAGTCCTGGATCAACAGTCGGCGACTCAGCATGCGGCTTGGCCAACGGTTGTACTGAAATTTATGCAAACTCGTTGAAAGACCCTGGTGTTATCAACACGGAATCTGATTAGGTGAATAAAACTAAATTTCATGAATGATTAAGACATAAAATTTTGACAAATATTTGTCGATTTAACCATATACCGGCAATTAAAGTTATGCGTACCACACTTTCCTGGAGCCCCCCTTTGATCTTGAGGCCCTAGGCTTAAGCCTATATAACCCATAGGTAAATCCGGCCCTGCTGCAGTGACATGCTACCGTCTCACACGCATAACAATCCCTTCATAGTCGTTCTGTTAAAAAGAAGCACCACGCTGGTGGTCTTAAAATGACGTCAAATTTTACTTGTCTACAATTGTCCCAGTCGCATTGACTCAATGTATGGAGAACAGAACCAACCAGACCTGTAGCCAGGTTTTAACGTTTGGGGAAGCAAAATACAGTTTTAGGGGCGCAAGACGTTTGTTCTTATTATGTTTAAAACAAATTTTACTGGGCACAACAAAATTTGGAGGGCACTGGCCCCGAATACGGGCCTGGAACCAAACGTAGCTGATTATATCACACATCCATACTAGGCACAGAAGTGCCTTATCACTTTGGACAGGCAACTGCTATTCCCTCCCCTGGGGGGCGTCAGTAAATTTCCAGTAAAGCGCGTGCCTTTGTTACGCGCTCTACAACATGGAAAGTTTTTGAACGAGAAAGTGTTCCGTCCAATTTACATATTTGAAGTCAGTGTGCTTGAAACAAAGGACAATTACTTACGGGAGGCGTGCTTGAGAAAAGGTTAAGAACCACTGCTTTATACAGTTATTTCTCGTCACTCACAAATAGAATAATTTGGGGAATGATAATCATTTGCGTGAAATAATTTTCAAAGATTAAGTGCAAGTAGCTACAGTTTAAGATGTGCTGAAACACTGGGTGTTACTGCATGCTTTAAAATTAGATCGTAGGGCAGTATTTAAGTCAGGCTTGTTGTCGTAGATATTGGTGTTCTCCAGAAACCGACTTGATATTTGACGAAAGCATGAATTTGACCTTGACTTTTTCAAAACGTGGTTTCAATTCTGACGTATTTCATAACTGTAAGCCTACTCCAAAATGATATTCTACGACAGGGGTCTCCAAACTACTGCCCGCGGGCCAAATTCGACCCGCAAAGCCATTTCATCAGGCCCGCAAAGGCATTATGTTACTAATGAAAAATTTTGTATTAACGAAAAATTTGTGATTTGGTAGAATGCAACATATCCCGATTCCCGAAACAATCACATTATGTAAGATGTTCGGCCCTCCAGCTGTTGTGTAATAGGTTATGTGGCCTTCTGGCAAGAAAGTTTGGAGACTCCTGTTCTACGGTGTTCCTCATTTGAGACTGAGAAAACGTCAAGCGTGTGCTCAAGGCGTGTTCTGGAATACAGCCCAAACACCTTTTACCAATAACACCCAAAATCACTTTGCGTTACAATATCAGACCAACTCTACTCGCAACATCATCCCAGATAAAATTTAACCTGATGTAGCATTAAACTGGTAGTGCGTCTCACAGTTACTTGCAGTGATTACATTTGGTTATGTGGTTTTACTTTAGCCAGCGAAAAGTTAAAAGTAAAATATGAATGAAATAGACATGGCGCCGTACCCGTTTGAACATATTTTTTTCTGTTATCAGTATAGTCACTTTGTACCTCATTGGTAGGTGATGATTTTTACTGCGTGCAATGTATAAATCACGGTGCTTTGTAAAGCTTGAGAATTTGCAATTTAAGAACGTTACCTCTCACCAGCACCAGGATGAAAACAATGATTCGGCTGCCTGTCACTGGTCGCTGCACTTGCCAGCTCGGTGCTCTGCATGCCCAGCTCCACGCTCACGGTCATAGATGGCGGAACCGGGGGGGCCGCATGGGCCTAGGCCCCTAACTATTTCTTCTGGAGGGGGCCTGCCACCCACCTTTAAATTTAGAATTTTGCTTAAAATAAGGTTGATTAACACAATTAGGATTGGGTCCATTGTTAAAGTAAATCATTTAAACTTTAGCAGAATTTTGGCAGCATCGTTTGTAATACATTATTTGTCATTTGGCAGTGAAACTGGCAGGATTTCGTAAATGCTTGGCAGAATACCATGTACAATCTGATCACCCTTCTCGGGTTTGCTTACCGCATTGGTGTTGTCGAACAGTGTTGCCAGATGGTATAATAAACCATTTTTTACAAAGATGGTGTAATTTTACATGCATGTTTGTAGATAAATGTCGTGCCACTCCATCGATAAATTCTTTTAATTTGATGCAATTTCAAGCTTTTCGACACCATTCTAAATAGTAAAATTTTGCTGTATCTTATACGCAAAATGAAATATTTGACAGATCAACTTCAACTGGTTTTTGTTTTTGCATTAGCAACACCAAATAGCTATATTTTATTTTTGCATTGCAACTTTCCAACTTGCTACACGCGGTCTTATAGCCCGAGTCTTCGATTACAATTTATATTGAAGAACGCGAGCTTGCTTGCTTTGTACTGTATATCTGTGCCACCACCAACGGTCCCAATTCACTAAGTTGTTTACTCGGGCTATTTTCATTCGGCCTTATCACTGTTCATATATTTTCGTTCCATGTCTGGCCTTTCGTGTCCTCGTTGCAGGTGACCTGAACAAAACAATATCGTTCGTAGTAGGCGTTCTCTCGACTTAATTCGCTCGAGCCTTACTCGGGCTCATTTGTTAGAGCCCGACGTGCCCTATGCAATTAAGTTATTTTCAAAAATAAAATTAATATCAGACTAAATTTTTTTATCAGACAACTCGTCGATAACCATCTCAGGATCAATGTCACATCACTATTATTCGTCAAAAAAGCCAATCCATCAGATGGTTTTGCCCAGGCTCGTAACCAGCTTGGGACACCAGGGGTGGCAAAGAGTTTTGTGAGTGGGGCCTAATTTTTTAAACTATGTCCAATGGTTTTCAACTATGCCGAACAGATTTTTCCAGGGGTGGCGAAAAGGTTTGTAGGGGAGGCCTCGCCCCCTTCCCCTGGTTACGGGTCTGTGTCCAATAGTTTTAAAGTATGTCCAACACATTTTACCAGGGGGGCTAAAAATTTTTCTAGCTAGTTACGGGCCTGTTTTTGCCGCATAGTGCTGCATAGATAGGCTAGCAACCGTTGAAGCGTTGAAAATGAACGTTCATTTGTTGTTGTTGAGACTGGCAACGTTGCAAATAAGCGCAACAGTGTGTGGATGTTTGAGAAAAACACACAATTGGCCAGTGTCTCTGTAAGGCTTAACTCGCAGCTCAGAGTTTGGTTTACTGGCTCTGCGCCTATGAGAGAGGGGTCTAGCAGGTACATTGTTCCGGGGCCCGACAGCTACGGAGGGGCCTGAGTCAGAAGGACAGGCCCGTAACCAGCTTGAGACAACAAGGGGGCGAAGAGTTTTCTGAGAAGGGCACACTTTTTTTAACTATGTCCAGTAGTCTTTAACTTTGTTCAGCAGATTTTTCCAGGGGGACAAAAATTTTCTAGGGGAGCCTTCACCCCCTTCAACCCCCCTGTTTATGGGCCTGCTGAAGGAACGGTGTGCAGACAATTGAGACCAATTCATTTGAGACCATTCATTTGCGACCACTTCATTTGAGACCATGTTCATTTGAGACCATGTTCATTTGAGACCACATTCATTTGAGACCATATTCATTTGAGACCGTATTCATTTGAGACCACATTCATTTGAGACCACAGTCATTTGTGACCACAGTCATTTGAGACCACATTCATTTGAGACCACAGTCATTTGAGACCACATTCATTTGAGACCACAGTCATTTGAGATCACATTCATTTGAGACCACATTCATTTGAGACCACATTCATTTGAGGCCACTTCATTTGAGACCACTTGCGACCGTAATGAGTAGATATATAATAAAATATCCATAGCTTTTGTAGCTGTATGCAGTCATGCTGTTAGCAGGGAGTATGATTAAGATATGATGTCATTACATATGTAAGCGTGAAATGCACGGCACGCCACTGTGAAGTAGGAATGTTCACTAGAAAACATTACGTTTACAAGCAGTAGCATAACATGTAAGTTATAAATAATTGGTATCGAACTGGCATTGCTTTGCATAGCAGTACATTATCAGGAGGGTAAAAAAATCAATCTAAACAAATGTGGACTTTTCTTGAAGTTTTCATCTGTGGAAAAAATATGTGTTTTCAACACGGTAACCAGTTCCCACGCTAAAATGTGCTTTACTTTGCGATTCATCACTGCTTATTATGAGTGCAAAAGATAAGAAATCATAAGTTTTCAGCTATTTTTAAAAAGTCAAATGTGAATTTCTTGCTGGGAGTCATATTTTTATTCGAACAAAGAGCTTTTGAACACATCTTCGCATTTGTGTTAATGCAAAAGTGTGCGTGTTTGAAAGAACACATGACAGTCCACTATGTGTTTTGTGCTCTTTGCATGGTTTACCCGGGCAGCGCTGTTATCTGGAATCTCCAAGACTGCAACAGACAAAGCATGCAACGAGTGCAAAAGACTTGGTCAATCGAGACTGGTCTGTGTTTAAATGCTCGGACACAAATGTAGTTTTCCAAAGAGCCATTTTCTTGATTCTGGTCATAAGAAATAGCAAAAGGTCCCCAGGCATTGACGGTAAAACCAGCGACTGCCCTTCCAGATATTGTTTATATTACCGGTATCTTGAGATGCCTTTCTGCCAGTAACTGTTCTCATCTGAACTTGTGATTGTCGTTTTTTCGCTGATTTCCTCATGGTAAGACCGCTGCTTGTAAAAAAACTACCACATTAAATTACTCAAAAAGATTTGGCATATTCTCTTAGTTTTGTGTACTTGATTTTATTCATTTTCCACTGAACTTGAGGATCACCGAGACAACTAAAATATTAATGTGTGAAAACGAACAGAAGCCGGAGCCACACTCATGAAAACTAAAAGCTCCGGAGTAGGAGCTGTGTCATTTTTACGACGGCTTCGCAGCCCTGAAATAATCCACACTGCAGCCGGGCACGTAGACGATCCAGAGTAAAATTTAACAAAAAAATTGCTTTAGCAACAACCTCAAACGAGTATCATAGTAAATTAACATCTGCAAGAATCCGACAAGTCATAGTAGTAGGCTACTGAAGTTAACTCAATAATCGATTAGTGATCGAGCATTTTCGCCCCTTTTGTGTTGTTTTACCCCCCTATCGCTTCCTTTGTATTTTTCGTCCCCTTGCCCATCAAACTCGCCCTCAAGGGGGCGATTCCGCCCACTGTGAGAACCACTGGGATAGAGGGTGACTCGGCAAGAAACAACATCAACCCGAACAATAAGAAGAAACCAGAGATACAAACAAAAACACCTGAAAAATAACATGTCAATATGGCTAGCCAGGCTGAGTGTGAAAGGTGCTTCGAAGCT
>JGI24158J21664_10012689_pt1 | contig 11157 bp, 8 predicted proteins | sample Ectturendosymbi3_FD_21664 | JGI IMG/M metagenome (IMG submission 21664)
TTTATGAAACTTTCGAGGGGCGCCCGACGAGACAACCTGTTTTGCAGGTTTTTTCGGTGTCCCAGCACCTTAATTTTATTTTTGCATGAAATTTTTTAATGTTTGTGCCAATAAACTCTCTCTCTCTCTATATATATATATAAAGCGTTTTGAATGCCACCACCGCATATACTGTAACTAACTCTAACTTATGACAATATGCAGAACTGGCCTGCTGCACAGTACGTGCGCACTGCGCAGGCCTTCACAAAGTCCCCATCTCATCTGCCGCTTTACTGACCTGTGACCGAGCAGTGGTTGTGGACTACTCGTCACGGTTGGTGAACGTGGTACGAACAATGAAAAGCCGTAGTTGCCAGAGATGAGCACGGATCAGGACTGGATCGGATTGGATCAGGACTGAAGCCAATTTTGGCCGGATCAGGACTGGATCAGGACTGAAGCCAATTTTGGCCGGATCAGGACTGGATCGTGTTGCAGTTGACTGCATCGCCTTGAACTACTGAGGCAAGCACAAGAGAAAGATGGCAATTCGGGGCAACTGACAGGAAAGCAACCAGCAGCAATAGAGTTCGACGAGTTCACTCTACTGCTATTAGGTTGCACTGTGATAATATAGAGATAAGTGAACTACGATAATTCGCTTGTGGTGACTATCACAATGACTTGTAACTTAGGTGCACCATCTAACGGTGACCATTTATTCACATGTGGCGCCATCTATCTGCCACCACATCACTTCTCTCTCCATTAGCTTGAAGTTCTATCACCTATCATCCTAACTCTCAATTCACAAATTCGACCCTTAGCCTTTGGTTCAAGATGATCTTCAACGAAGGGTGTTACTCATAAGGGCTTATGGCCTTTCTCCCAGGTCGATAATTCGCTTGTGGTGACTATTACAGTGACTTGTAACTTAGGGGCACCATCTAGCGGTGACCATTTATTTACATGTGGCGCCATCTACCTGCCGCCACATTGTGTGATCCAGCTTTGATGAGAATTGGAAAGGAACGACAGAGCAAAAGGTAAGATCATAGACGATTTTGCTTCCATGAAAACACGCAAAGTGTTGCTTTACTTTACTGTAAACTACGATTTTTGTGTAATTTAACAAAAAAAGTCTGGTTATAGTTATGTTTCGATGGAGTTGTGTGTTTTCAAACACAAATGATGCATGGCTTGCGTTAATGTTCAATTCAAAGTTAATGTGCTCCATTTTAAAAGAAATTGTCGTTTGCAGTTGCAATATGTTGTTTGATTTTTTTGTGAGATATACAATTTTGGGATGCAGCACTACGTAGACCTATAAACTAGGGGTAAGGTCATTGTTTGAATGTTTTGATATTCTTCGTAATAAAAATAATTGAGTACAGAAGTATGCTGTGGTCCTTACGGATAATTTTTATTTTGGTCCTTAAATTGTTTGCTGGAAAGTTTAAATCAACAATAGACACATATATTTTCCGCTTTAAAACATTCGTCTTCTTCACGGTTTAAATGTCGTAAAAATGGTACTTATATCTAATACAGTAGAACTCGTCTAATTCGTCATCGTTTTGATTCATCACTTTTTCGTCGGTCCCGGCAGAATTCCTCTCTTTTGTGTACATTTCTGTTCGCCTAATTCGCCATTGTCGAATTCGTCACCTCTTTCTATCTCTGAAAAACGTTTTGTTCGTCTAATTCAGGGGTTCCCAACGTTTCTCTTGCCATGTAGCCTACCCCTTCAGCATTTCAACAGATCAGCATGTACCCTAAGATTTCCTATGACAATATATTTTATCATGATTATTCATTGATATATTCAACAATAAGCGTATAATCATTTTTGAAAATAATAGTAACTGATATATGTGCAAATATTTGGAAAAAAATTATATGCAAATATATTTTGCTCTTCTGTTGATAACCTTAAATGTACCCCTTCAGATAGGCAAATGTGCCCCTGGGGGTACATGTACCCCAGGTTGGGAACCCCTGTGTTAGAACAAAGACGAATTTTTTTGCATTCGCTGAGGCACGAAAGTCCGCAACACTCACGGTGAAAAAGTCCAAAATACAATCTTGGGATAAATTCGGACATAGACTGGGTTCCAATTACTTTCAAGCCAACAAAGTGTTCTAGCAAACCATCCGAAGTAACCACGCCAAATATCTAGTATTGCTAGATCTATCAAAGATCAAAATGGTGCCATGCTCAGTAATGAGGAGGGCGTCCTTGGCAGACGGAGAGAGTATTTCAAAGAACTTTCAAACCCAGTCACTATCACACCACTGGACAGACCCGAGATATATGTGGTGGAGGAAAATACCATCACTGCTGCCGACACCTTAGCTGTTAAAACACTGAAGGATGGAAAATATGCATACTGCGATGAAGTCTGACCTGAAATGCTCAAGGCATTCGGTTGAAAAGTTCTTTGGTTGGTTCGTGTGCGTCAAGTGGTCAGGGATTCTGGGAGGTTACCGAAAGATTGCCAAACTGATGTGATCATCCCCATACACAAAAAGGAAGACAGTATGAGTAGTGAATGCACTAAATGCCAGGGCATCTCTCTCCATAGCTTCCCTAGAAAAGTTTGTGCCAAGTGCCTTGAACAAAGATGCCGCGAAATAATTGAATCAACGCTGAAAGTTACCCAGTGCGGTTTTCTTCCAGGCCGCAGCACTTTAGACCAAACTTTCACTCTCTAGCAAATTATCGAGAAATCTTGGGAGTGTGCCAAAGACGTGTGCACATGTTTTGTCGACCTCGAGAAAGCATACGACTGGGACCCTCGTAAAAAGCTTTGCTGAGTGTGGCGGGAGTACGGTGTTGACACTGTCTCTCCAGAAACTCAAGGCAGTATACGCTGAAAGTGAGCGACAACACACGGCAGCATGTGGAGAAGTTCAAGTACCTTGAGGTGAGAATCACGAGCGACGGAAGGTGGAACAAAGAGATTGATACACGGAATGGTAAAGCAAACGCAATTCTGCGTGAGCTTTACCGCTCTGTGGTGACAAACCACAAGGTTTCAAACACCGCAAAGCTGTCAGTTTTTAAATAGGTCAATGTTCCGATCCTCACCTCATGGTCATGAATTCTGGGTAATGACTGGAAAAATACTATCTCAAGTGCAAGTGGCAGGGATGGGATTTTTGCGAAGAGTTCACGGTAAGACACTTGGCGACAAACTTCGCAGATGTGAAATTCGTAAAGCTCTGAAGGACGATCCACTTCTCCGCCGTATAGAGAGATCCCAGCTATGTTGGTTCGGGCCATGTGACCAGAATGCCCCAGGAAAAATTATCGAGGCAAGTCTTGCTGGTTTCGTCTGCAGTAAGGCTGACCAGAGGCCGTCCAAGGAGCAAGTGGAGTGATTACATCTTCGACCTTGCTTGGTCACGTGCTAGTGTGGAGCCAGCAGGACTATCTGAGATAGCTGTTGACCGTGAGGTGTTTCAGATCCTCTTCGGGGTGCTGTTCCGCAGCCCTATACAGGGAAAAAGCGGCTATAAAATGAATGGATGAAATATGCCTTCGGTTATCCATACGTGTGCGAGACTTCAGCATCGAGAATTGATAAACGTGTGAAACGGTTGATGTATTTTACAGTTGATTTCGTGTATTTTCAGGTTCATGTCTCCGAAACCGGCAGATAATTTTTCTTCAGAAGTTTTTGACGCATCTGAACCTTCTACGATCGCTTGTCAGCAAGTCTACAAACCATGCGACGGTGGTGACTGCGCTACCAACGTACGCCAAATATGCAGTATCAAAACTGTAGTTCTTCGGTCGTTAAGCATTCTTTCTTAATTTTTCCGAGCGTTTCGTTCTTTTTGTTATTTATATATCTAACAATGTAGTTTGAAAAAATCTTTAAATATCTTTCCATGCTCGAATTGCAGTTGTCTTACCTGAGCTATTTCTGAACTAAAGTCGATTCTGCTTACAATGTTTCCAAATCGCTTGTAGAACATCTCTTAAATTTCAACAGTGTTAAAACAATAACGAATAACTCAAAACCCAAAAACAAGCTTGAAGCAAAATTAAGCTGCTACCACAAAACAACCATAGATTTAGCGAATTCACAAACGTCTTGTAAACAGACAAAATATTAACTTTTTTCTGCAGCTACTTTTCGTATGTAGAGAACAGCATTGCTGATTCGTTTTGAAAAGGTTTTAGTTTTTAATCGTGGTAAGAATGTGTAGCTTGGAAGCACAAAAGATAAACATGTGGCTATTTTCTGCAAAGAGCATTTCACAAAAAGTTGGAGACTTTGTAATAAGGAGCAAAGGCAAAATATCACATGCTAACGTGCTGTTCGCAACGGTGGCAAGAAATTTTGTTTCTGTTTTTATGCAGTGACTTGCTTAAAAACTTTATAACTGCATCAAAACATGAACTGTGCTAAAATGAAACTCCTGCAGTTATTCAAAACAACAAAATGAGCTGAGATCCGTCATTGCAGCAAAGTAGCCTTTCTCGTACTACTCTGGTGGTACATTTTGTGTGTAGCAACACGTTGAGTAACGCCCGACAGTGCTGCAAAAAGAACAATAATGTGATTTTTCAGCGCATCCAGTTTCTATCCAGTATTTGCTGATTCATTCATCGACTGACTTTATTTTTGGTAAAGTTATTGAAAGCAAGCAAAGTGGTTACACATATTGTTGCAGTTATCTGAAAACTGTTTGGTTCTGGTGATCAACGTGCCTTCTTCTGTCAACCTGAGTGATGCCAGCACTCCTCCACCGCCTACCCTTCCCATTCTTTTTTGGATCCACGGCGGTTTCTTTTATGAAGGCGCTGGAACTTCCCCAGTATTCAGTGGAAGGTGGCTGTGCAACGCTACAAACACAATCGTAATATCTATAAACTCCCGACTTGGTGCGTATCTGCAAATTTTTGCATTAAGTGTTTGCCTCCAAAAATACTTTTACGGTGCTTATATAACTTCAGCGTTTACCAAAATTTATGAGAGAAGTAATCCCTTGTCACAAACGAAATGGATTCTTGTTTTGGCAGTTGCAGCCTTCTACATTTCCTGGCGCTGCTTCATGTTTCCAGAAGCCCAAAAGTATGTTTATTTGCAAAAATCCCACAAAGACCTGTTTTTTCATCAAAATTGCGCATGGCATTGCATATTGACCATAGGAGTAAGAAACAACAGTTGGTGGAAAAGAACCCACTCAATGTTTCCTTTTACGACGAAGAATTTGTGCGAAATCTAATTTCGCTACTTATTGCATCAAGATGAAACCAGATAAAAACTTAATTCTTTAAAAAAAGTTGATTCTTTTTAGACGAGAAAAAATTAATTCTAGTAACACGTTTGTGGCTGCAATAAGTAAAAACTAGTTTTATTTTGTGCACAACGCATATGTCTTTAGTATTTTTTTAACTGCTTATTTGTAATGATAAAGCAACAGCCAAATCTTCGGCATTGGTATTGCAACGTCAGCGTTGCAAGATCTAATGTGGTCTAACGACACTGCTGTCACCAGTGGTGTAGGAAGCTGGGGTGCAGGGGGTGCAAGCGTACCCCCAAAAGTTTTGGTTAAAATCCGGACAAAATCTGGGGAAATCTGGGCAAAATTTGTGAAAACCTTCTCAAAATCCCTGAAAATCTGGGCAAACTCCTTGAAAATACGAGCAAAAATGGCGCCCAGCGTGCTTTGATTTGAAGAAATGGCGCCCAATACAGTTTTCATGAGAAAGTGTTCGCATAAAAAGTGGCCCAAAATTTTTCGGGCAAGTTTGGAGAAATTCGGGAAAAATTCTTCGCACCGCATCAAATTTGCCTACTACTACACATATGGCTATCACCGTCAAGTTCTTTGACAAAGTTCTGTCTACAAAAACATCAAATGAATATTGCGATTTCTATTGCATTCAAGCTTGAACCTTAACATCTAAATGCCCCTCCGGGAAACGAACCGAGTTGGTAAATTTTGACCTCAAAAGCGTTAAACCTTTCAGCTTGCACAGAACGTGCTGCATGCATTGGAAAATATTTTCATCATTTCTTAATGTGAAGCAATGCGTTTTTTGAGTCCAGAAGCTTTAATGGCAACAAGGGAATTGAACACAATTGTTGAAAGGGTCTCACACCACAGAATTAGCAAAAAGAATTACGTTGAACAATTATCAACATTTCCATTGCAAAAAAGCAGAGCTCACGCCCATACCCAACCGGAAATATTTCAACCCGCTTCTGCAAGCGCTGAAAATATTTATTTTCACCTTTCTTTCCCAGTAGAAACAGCAGTGTGAGTTGTGGAACCGCAGTACAGTGGGAATCACCTTAAAGATAATATCACCTTAAAGCTACTTCAATGCACCAACGCAAGTTTTTACCTAAAAATTACCCGGGAAATTTTTACAGTATTAGATTCAACGTCGTAGCTACTGGTTAAAACATTTTTGTTCGTCTGTGGTCTGCAATTGATTATTTTTGTCAAAAAATAGTACTACCATGATCAGTGGCGCAACTAGAGGTTTGAGCCAGGGGGGCAAACTTCGCTGAAGGGGGCCCATTGGCCACCATTTGGGAATGCAATAACTAGTTCTCAAAAATTCATATACATCACATGTACATGGGCTTTAGTGTTCGCTCGTTCGCGCCAAATATGTGGGTGTAAGTCTTCATGCACACCCGGTTCGTGGTGAACCGCACATTCAACGACACGCTAACCGAGAGTTTGCAACAAAGGGTACTCGAATAACACAAAAACGTTTTTTATAGCGCAGTACAAAACTGATGTTACATTATAAACATATTCAACACAGGCACAGGCATTCACAGAAATTTTTCCGTTGATCCCAGTCGACATTTTGCTTGCTCATTTCAGGCTGCTGACGATGCAATGAAAATGGGCGTCCACATAACGCTTTACCCTTTCTACACAACAAAGAAAATGACCCATATCACGGCAACATTCCCAAAAATGCGCTTCGTTGGCAGCAAGGTTTCTTTTCACATCGTATAAAAGTACGTGACTTACTGCAATGAGCAGTCATTGTTTCGCTGCATTACCTGCCACAGTTGTCTTCAACAGTCACATGTGGCTAAACGCCTGCTTCTGCAACTTGAAGTGAACCTTTGTTGCCATGTTACTGTTACGCAATCAAGGCCAATGTTAGAACTATCCGCACCCAAGTTTCGCAACCTGCTGGCAATGTAGCGGACATGAGTGAACTGCAAGCTCAAAATTGCGTGTTACCACTTCAGTGAACGCGGCTCTTGCGCAATGTGAGTGCCACATCGGAAAATAAAACTGTCATTGCAAGAATTAAGTCAATGCTGACTTCAGGTTTTCTAGAAATTTTTGGTTCTTAGTTCCAATTGCCAGGTGGTGGCAAATTCCCAATTTGTCCTCCCTGCGGACACCCATCAACACAGGGGAATGCAAAACACTGAAACAGCGCACCAGCTATACCTACTTACACTTATCGTCAAATAGTAATCGGGCAGTGGGAAGAAATAAAGACATTTTAGCATCAGGTTCTGAAGTAAATGGTTAAAAATGTAGGACGGGGTTGCTCAGTGGCGCACAAAAGCATGTAAAATGTTTTGATCAAGGTATCAAATGTTTTTGCGAGATATTTTTAGCATGAGGCGGACAACCGTTTGTATTCATTTAATTTAAAGAACGATTTGACGGCTGACATTAATTATAAAATCAATTACGTATTTTGCTTGCGCATATCCTCAACATGGCGGGGTGAAGGAGTAATCATAAGAATTAATGCAACTAAACACTGACTACTTTTCGAAGGTATTAATTGAAACTGTGCAACAGCGTTGAGCATATTAGTATGGTGAAGCGCTTTGATATTCTGCAGTTCATGAAATCTCTAAGGGGTGCCCATTTTTTACATTTAGCTTGCCAGGGGGCGGCGCGCACCCCTGTCCCCCCGTCAGTTACGCCACTGACCATTATAACATCATGCTTTTAAAATTTTTATGAGATGTACTTGAGTATTACGTACTGTATATCCTCTTACAAAATTAGTTCATGGCTTGTCAGAAATCAGGGTAGTGTGGAAAATTTATCAGGGTAAAGTATATTTTTGACCCCTAGGGAAAAGTCTTCCCATATGCTTTGGTTGTGAATAAGCCCTGGGTTATAAGTGAGATAACGTTCATGCAAACACATTCCAGTTTATTTCTTTTCCTACGGCGTTTGGTATGTCAAAATATCCGTTTAAATTCCTAACTGCCTGTTTCCGTGTCCACATTCTTGGTTTGCATCTCAAGTAAAATGGGCCTGGTTCTCAAAAACACGACGGTACAGATTGGTGAGAAAAGTAATTAGCTCATTAAATAAACTGATCTTTCGAAAGTATGGATAATATTAGAAGATTGTGAGTGTACTTAAGTTTATCCATTGACGTGAAATGTACAGGAGCATTCGGATTTTTGACACTTCGAAATGGATCCCACCCGATTGTTGGCAACCAAGGCCTTGAAGACCAAAGACTAGCAATGCAGTGGGTTCAAGACAACATAGCTCGATTCGGAGGAGATAAGAATAAAGTACCGTCACGTGCATTAAATATGGCGATATTTGTTGCATTCTCCATTTTCCTTTTATAAATTTTGGTAATGTTATGCATATGTTTCACTTTTGTACATTTTTTATTTACACAACTATCTTAGCCCTACTGTCTCCATTTCCTCTCTCCAGGTTCTTCTCAAGCTATTTTACTCTAAATCTGATTCCCAAACTTTGGCTTTTTTAGTTCTTTTTATTGTTTGAGACAATGACCAACCATCTGCTGATGGTGTCGTACTTTGTGAATTTTCGGTGTGTTTGTGGTATTTCCGGCACAACACTTGTGCCTCTAGTCTGCTGTACGATGCTGGTTCCTTAGTATTGATTCAAAAAAGCTGTTTTGATCTTAGTAGTCTGCAATTGATCTCGACAGAGGTGTATAGGAAAAAACGAAATATAACAAAAGTTTTTATAAATATCAAGCCAATTTGAATTCCTTTTATCAAGGGGAAGGTGGGGCACAATGGCACACGTGTTACATTTTTGTCACCGCTATTTTAATTTAAGTCCAATTAAACTCAAACGTGGTTAACCTACACAACAAAGCAACTCTTTGTGTACAATATCATACTAAAACACGACAGCAGTTTGCTTCAGAAAAAAATTACAACCGTTTTAAAAACAGCATTTTTTGTTCCATTGTGCCCCATGGGGCAGAATGGTTACGACTATGGGGCACAATGGACCAGTCTATTATATAGGCTACTTTTATTTTAGAGTGTTAACATGTGAGGCAATACAACTTTAACACTTTTTTACCTCCTCCCACCCATCTGGCGGCAGTGGCGGTTCTAAGGGGGAGCTTCGGTGGGTCATGACCCCCCCAGATTTTGCTTGGCCCACTGTTTGGCCCCTCCAGTTTTGTCTTAATATCCCGTTAAGTTCGTTTGTTTGACATACACAGCAGTTAACTTCCGACCAGCAATATTTTAAACGATAATTTAGAAACCCTCTAGCCTACATTTAATATTTCCCAAATGCATGATAAGCTGTGTTGTTTTAGACGGTCGGGTAACTGGAGTTGTTAATGACGACACAGACCAGTGGTTGCTTCATGCTCGGATCCTGCGTTAAAATTAGCCAGACCGCGGTCGTGGTGTTGGAAACTTCATTTCGAAACTAAGAAGCAGTCGCAGAAATGGGAAGATTGATATTTCGTGCATTTCAGTGCAGGCCCGTAACCAGCTTGGGACACCAGGGGTAGCGAAGAGTTTTCTGAGAGTGGCCCAAATTTTTAAAGTATGTCCAAATACTTTTAAACTATAGGCAACATATTTTTCCAGGGGGGGCGAAAAAAATTTTAGGAGGAGCTTCTCCCCCCGTCGCCTCCCCTGGTTACGGACCTGTTTCAATGTGAGATGGGACTGGATTATATTACTGTCAGCAGGTTGTTGCTTGTCCCAGTAGCAAAAGGTTTGTGAATGGATTAATCAGTTAATTTATCCGAGTTTATCCTGGCTGCAGTATTACGTTCTGCTGCCTTGTGTATACGACTTCGAAACATCTTACGTAAGTGGTTCATGACTACAGTTTTAACTCTACCCACATATGTCCTGCAACCTCATAGAATTTTGTGCGGATTAATTATCTGCAATGATTCAGAAGCAATTTTTTCGCGTATTTCAGCTCTTTGACCCGGAGTTCAAACATTTCTATCAGAAAAACACTTGAAAAATTTCGCAAATCATATTCCTTTAGTGAAAATGATTTTAAACATGAAATAATTTGGCAAAGAATTTGCTTCGGAAGGAGTCGAAGCTGCCTATATCGCTCGAACATTTTTTTCATTCACAGCTACTTAAAAAGCTGCGTTTGATTGTTACTGGTAGCTGCAACTCTTCACGTCACCAGCGCTTTATGCGAGAGAAGTTCTTCAAAAATGAAATTAATGACAGCATTTCTCAGAAATTCCATGACCACTGAAAGATTGGGTAACATTGATCTACTTTCAATTGAAAGGTACGAGCTGAAAAGCAGATTTAGATGATTTAGTTGATGAATTTGACAGTCGACATGATAATTGAAGGATTGAGTTGCATTGAGGTGATGATGATATAAAATTCTAACGTAGACTGTGCAGGGATCTGTGTGAAAATTATATTGCTCCATGTCTAGTTGTCTGAATATTTTTAGGTTCACAGTTAGTGCGTGTTTCGCTTATGACAAGACAATCATAAATCAACGAAGAGTGGAAAAGTCAGCTTTTGAGGATCAGTCAGAGGAAATTAAGTGTGAATAAAATGAACGACTTTGTTGGGAATACTCTGCAAAAAAAGTTTTACGCCTGCTGTTACATCTTGCTATCAGGTACTCACTCCAAACGCCGATGCACACCTATCTGCGGCGCTGCAGCTACCGTGTTACTCAGGTGCAACTGGTGTGGAAACCTCGGTGCTGTTAACTGCATTGAATAGTCCTTAGCCTACCCTATCCACGCTGCAAATGGGCATTACACTCACAGTAGTAATTGCATAACATTGTTATGGTTACACCACAATCACAAAACGTACATACGTTATCACTAGGGCAAGTTTTTGCAACTTTTGCAACTTTTTTTTACAGCTTCCAACAGCTTCCTAAATACTCAAGATATATATAATTCAATGT
>JGI24158J21664_10012693_pt1 | contig 11154 bp, 7 predicted proteins | sample Ectturendosymbi3_FD_21664 | JGI IMG/M metagenome (IMG submission 21664)
TTTTCTTCAGCTAATTCTGTTTGCAAACACAGCTGCGTTCTTTTATTCTCTGCTGGGATTGATCTCACACTCTTTTTGAGGAGGCGACAGCGGTGAGAAAATTAGCACGCGATGGCGTTGCGTCGAAAATATAAATCACCCACGAGATAATTGGCTTGTTTCAAAAAGCTTACAAGCCGGTTTTCGCTATCCCAGAAAGTTTTTTGACGCCTATAGCGCCATTGTAGATAGTTTCGTGATAGTTCCTTTTTGCTTGAGAAACATTATATTCCACAGTATTATCGTTGACTAACATGCTACGTTTGTGCCACACTATTCCAATGTTTTGGTCCAGGTGGTTACTATTTTCGGTGTGATAAACCGTGTACCTACAACTACACCTGCACACAGCGTTTTTTGTTACTCTGCAGTCGCGCATATCTTAACTCCTTCGGTAAATTTGGATTTCGGGCCTAAACCAGGCTTCAAAAATAAATGTCGGGTTCCAGTCGTGTTCCGCCCGAACACCTGCTGAAACCCGGGATGGGTTCAGGCTTCAAAATGAGGCCCTTTACAACTCTGCGTGGGTAAATATGCAGGGGGCAACAAGGGGAGATTGAAAGAATACATCCTCCAACCGCCAACAGTAAAAAAATATTGAAATCATTTCGTGAAGTACGTTACGCTAATTATAGGCTAAATGTTTTTGCTGCTGGTAAGAGGATACAAATGGAGTTTTTGGTATGGAAGGGGCTGCACGCATGTTTCACAATAACAATAAAAAGATTTGTAGCTTTTTAAAAACACGGAAATGTGCAAGAAAAATAATTATCGTTCTTGTAACATTAAGCGCCTTGAACAAGACATCAAATCGCGCTGTAACCCACACTTATAAAACGTATGAAAACTGAAGTGTTCTACTGTAAGAGTGATATGCTCGTGCTACCAATGCGATTCAACATTTTGTGCACTCCATCTGACAGCTCTGATAAAACCCAAATGATGTGTTCTACTACACTGCTGTCCTTGTTTGCGTCCAGATACGATATTAATGGTGGCAGGCTGAACTACAGTACCGCGTCCAGCAACAAATTTAAGTATATTAATATGTAAATCATCTGCAAGGACAAGGCAAAGTGTGATTAGCGTTGTTCTCAAAACACTTCCAGAAATAAGATTGGGAATCTTTATATTTACAACGTCACTTCTGCATCGATGAGGTGGCTATATTGGTTTCACACTATACTGTCCCCACACATTTTACAACAAAATTGCGCCTATGGCCCCAACTATAACGTATATAACGTCATTCACTCATCACCATACAGGGATCAGACTGTGGGAGAGAACTGAAGACATTTTAACATGAAATTTTGAGATAAACACATGACAGAATAAAAACAAAAAATAATTCGGACGAGAATGCTCATTGGCGCACAGAGGCATGTAAGTTGTTTTGATCAAGGTTTCCAATGTTTTGCAACGCACTTAGCATGAGGATCTCAGCCAATTGTTGTTACTGATTTTAAAGAAGGACGAGAAGGTTATTGTTATACCAATTATATTTATTAACTTTTTGTATGTTTGGCTTGCACACGTCGTCTACATGTTGGAGGTTATTGAGGAATCACAAAAAAATACAGACATCATGACACGCCACGAAGCACACGGAAAGCATTCTTTGCTAGGCAAACGCAATACTGATGACACACGTACTTCGAAACAACTCACCAAAAACTAAATTAGTTGGTCACCGTCACACAGGAGCGTCAAATACTTGAGGAAAAAGATAATTTGCAAAAAGCATCAGACATTGAAGCGATCGGACGAAAAAGTTAGATGAAGATGCACAGCGTTTGAAAAAACGATACGGATTGTTTCTCAACAAGGTATCAAGCGTCTTACACAAGGGTTATCTTGGTGTGGGCGAACACACGTTTCTGGGCATGTAATGCATAAGTCGGTAAGCATTCTTGTATGCAGCGCGCAAAAGGCATCATACTAGTATGTGTGTAATTGCTCCACAATTGGCAAATATACACATTAGCATATAATAGGCACGAAACAAAGTGTTATTTAATACATTTGAGCACTGCGTGAATGCGCCTCTGAGCTTGTTTGCTGCACAGTACAGCAATTTCACTTGTCTCTGAATATGATCATCATCCTTCAGTGAGGCATTTAGCAACACATCAAAATATTTGACTTGAAATTAAAATGTCATTGCAAGAGTTAAATCAGTTAGTCGGAATTAAGCTTCTGACATCGGGTTTTCTAGAAATTGTTGGTTCTTAGCCGCAATTTCCAGGAAGGGCAAATGCCAGTTTTGCCCTCCTCCCTGAGGACGCCAATGTCCTCATCGCCTTAGGAGATTACGTGTTTGACCTACACTTTCGTGTTTGCTTGCTATTTATGCTTAGCCTGAATCGTTATCTATCAGCACTATCTTATTGCAAAAGTCTTTCAGGTAAATTCAATGATTTGCAGTATCTCTCAAATCTGATTACTCACTGTACCACATTCCGATTGGAATTCCATTCAAAAACCTTCCAGCCATGATCACTTCCGGTGACCACGTCAACGTTCCTATTAAAGCCAAAATGACAACTGCCAGGATGTTGATAAAATGACAAACTTGCATAACACGTTTCCTTGAAAAGGCACTCAGTAGATACTTGAGCGATAAAGCCCCTAGCATGGCGCCAACAACCACAAACGTTGAAGTCAACGTTAAGTACAATGTCCATGTGTCGTCTGGTAGAGGCATGCCATGTATATTCTGAAATTAAAATACAATAATGATTTTAAATAAAGCGTTTGGCCTCGAAGCTGAAATATTTTAATATATACAAGATTTCCTGAGTCGTAATGAGTACGAAACCATCAAGTCTTAACGAATAGCGTACAGAGGATGAAGTTATGTGTCAGTAAATAGCAGGACCGTAAACAGGAAGGAGGCAAGGGGAAATGTGCTAGACATAGTTAGAAACTATTGGACACAGTTTAAAAAATGTATCAGCTCTCAGAAAGTTCTTCCCCTCCCCCGGTGTCCCAAGCTGGTTACGGGCCTGGTAAGCAGCACACAAGACAATATATTGTCGGATGCAAGAAAGCAAGAGGTTAAGACTACACAGATTTATTCCTGTTCTTGACATTACAGATCATGCTGTTGTTACCAAGAAATTATAGGGAAAACTTGTTTTCAAAACAAGACCACAAGAGGGATGGCTCGTCTTGTTTAAAACTTTGCGAAATTTGGGGACCTTCTCNTTAATCTTCAAGTTTTTTTATCGCACCACAAATCGCATTGAAGTGATTCCGCTGAAACGGTTTCTGAAAAATTCTGTCGAAGAACAAGTTTTTTGATGTGAAAGTAGTATATTTTCTCTATTTACAACGTTTAACCTCAACAAACGGAAAATTATCTTCCACATAAGTGAAAATTATTTAAAACTTTCAAAATAGTGATAGAGCTAATGTGCCTTCTCGAGTTATGTGGCAGTGGGATTTGACGAATGCCGTCAAACTTCCACGGATGACTTCTGTTGACAAAATTTCATTATTCATTACACTGACAATGGAAGGAGGCAGGGAATCATTTTGGACAGACTGGCAAAGTATACCAAACTTCTTAAGCTGACACATTTTGCTGGTTTTCAAGCTAATCTGAAAAAAATCAATATTTTTTATAATATTTTTGTACATACCGTATGCGTAACATTGTACATGTGTTGCAAAATTGGAATGATTGGACTTAAATAACTTATCATATATCCAATCACAAAGAAAGCAGGAAAACCGGTGGTCAAAAGACAAAACACCCCGAATCGAGAATTGACCTAGAAAAATATGAGGAAACTTCAAAACTTTGGTGAACCACGTTTATAGTTATTGCAAGAAAAATTGATGTGTTTTACGATTTTCACTGAAAATGATAGATTTTTCTATCACACGTTTTTCGTGGAAAAGAAACATGAAACAAGTTAATAATTCTTTTGAACTTATGCGCAAAAGCGTTTCACTGTGGCAATGACAATCGAAACTAAGAACACAAATAGGAACCATGATTATGATTTACAAACTGTGCTTCTCTGCAGACGATAACTTCTCTTTTACTATTGAACAGAATCTACGAAAATTATAGAGCCCGAGCTCGAATGAATTCCGTCTTCCGTACGCTTACAAAAGATAATTCCCTTTAATGATTATTCAAAATTTATCCCTGTCTTTGTTTCCCGTCTCTGCTCAGAATTGCTTTCAATTTTGCAATGGGGTTTATGGTAACATGTAATCTTTTTGTGGTGCAACTGGCTATTTGAATAAGCACTAAGAATCAATAATACGTAAAATCGATTTCTTGTTAAAAACTTGGTGATCGATTCATTGTTTATTCCTGTCGTGGAGAGTATTTACTTGATTTTAAGCAATATTAGCAACATGTAACAAACGACACAAAAAAACTTACAGCAGATTGTTCCATGACGATTCAAAAATTATCAGATAATTTTTAAAATATTCAAACTTTATCACAAACTTCAAGACGAACGTTTCTTAAAAAGTATTCTTTCTGTGAAAAAACGCTTTTTGTCAAATCTTGAATTATTATTTAAAACATATTCATTTATATCAAACCGTTTCCTTTTCTCCATTTCACCCTTTTCTTTTTGTTCGAATCTGGTGCACGTTCACAGAAGACAATTTACAAAAAACAAACACGACCTCAATCATAGAGAGAATTGCTGCTGGCGAACAATGTTATCTTTCACCACAGTAACAAAACATTTGGATGCTTAAATAACCGTATAAATGCGTAATCGGTGTTATGAAACTTGTTATGAAATGATATTGTAAAGCAGACCACGATCAAAATCGTGCTGTTTGCATATTACAGTGCATCCAATTTTGTGTAGACCGCAAATCACAAAAGGTGTTTGCTTAAACATTTTCGACGCAATCTTATTAGTTTCATTGATCGAATCAACAATTTAAAATTGGAAATGTTAACGTATAATCTCTTTACACTGTTTTCGGGTTTAAGTTGCATTTGGAATTCTACAAATCACTTAAGCACTACAGTGAGTGTCTCACCGAGCTGTTGAGCTCGCGTTTTTTGAACCATGCCCGATTCTGTGAATCCTACTACTTGAAGTAAGTTGGGAATTCGGCAATAAGGGATCATATTGCAGGCAGCATTTACTGTACTTGTTTGATACTAGAAGTATTACGGCGGAATGTTTAGCCTATGCAAAATAATAAAGTACAACACCAAGAGATGTAGTTTCTGCCACGCTGTTTTCATCACGTCATCGCCCAGCAGTTCTCTGTGATTTTCTCTACTGACTGCTATTTTTCCGACAACACTAAATCAAATCATGTCCTGGTAATTTCAAATATGCCTATGAAAAACCACGTTTTTGTTCTACAATCAGCTTTCATCTTTGTTATTTCAGGTTTTGCGTAACTTTCGCTATACCACATGCCAAGCGCGCGAAGCATGTCTTCGAGTTCCTTTCAGTGCAAACACGCCCCAACATCACGTTCGCAAGTGCGTTTAAGATGACAAGGACGACAAATCCCTCACACGTCAATCCATCGCAGTAGATAACATAAACCGGTTCCAAGCTAGGCCTGATTATTCAACTCTGAAGTTCACAGGCTGGGGAAAAATTCATAAAAATACATTTCATGAAATTTTGCGGTTTCAAGCCAATCCCCTTCTAAAATGAATTTTTGTGGTTCCAAGCCAACCCCGCATAAATTTCGCAGACTGTTCATAAAATCATATTTTAAATAATTTTGTTGTGAGTGCTTAAAATCTCATATTTCAATTTTACCATTGTTTCTGAACTGCACAGGCAATTTAATCGTGTTTTCTTGAAACGGGTTGTTGTTATCTACTAAGACAGAAATACTACATTTATTTTTTCAATTCATTTCAGCACCGAACCAAGTATTTAAAAATTGAGACATATTGAGATCTGACAAACGTTTTAACAACTTCTGAAAGCTCTCTTCGAACTCATCCCCAGAGGTGTTTGTGAAAAACTCCGTTTGAATGTGATAATGATTTTTGCTTTTTCTGGCTTAAAGTCTTTGAAAATCTTTCGCACTGCCGAACCAGGTATCTTTTCTCTGAATCGCTTTTGCTTCGACACACAAAAGGCACGCGACCCGCGCTACGTAATCGCGGCGCAGCTTTATTAAATACTTTTCGCACCGTCAGTTCTTTTGATCGTGCGCTGTCGTGGAATGTTACAAAATCATCTTGGGTGCGAAAATTCTGGAAGATTTCATCACCCATGTGCACGTGGATGAAGAAATCTTCCCAATCATTTTCCGTTGTTGAAGCTGGAGGCAGCTGTACTGATGACCAACACCAGTGATTTTGACAATATGAGTTCAAGCGATCTTTTGAATTCTTCGGAATAAACTACAAGTTCACATTCTTTTTCAGATAGTTTAATGGAAGCTGAAGAAAATTTGGAAATTTCAGGTGCAGAGGTGAGAAAGTGCTGCTTACAGCATGCTTTGATGCGTTTTTTTATTGCAGCAACTTAACTTGTTGAGATTTACAGCGTGCTTTTAAGTTAAAGGTGTTTGTTCATTGTGGTAATTGAAGCAATTAACTTCGGGTGAGTTACATCCTATATGTAACTTTTTGAAGAAAAGGAATGATTGTTGCAAAAACGCTACAAACGCAAACCACTGTAAACCGCAGCAATACAATTTATGCGTGCGTTAGTAAAAGCTCTTTTGCTCAGATGACAGCGATCGCAGGACAGATTTCTACAACTCGTAAAAAATCAAACCAGAGCACAACTCACGAACAGGTGAGATATCTGAGGTAATGTTTTTTGAAAGTGAATTAAAAAAACGAATAAAAATTTGCATTTTGTTGTAAACCTTTAGTTAAATATTATATTTTTTGTTTATAACTATAGTTTATTGCGAACATCCTTTCATTCACGTACATGAATTGTACACCACACGTGAGTGATGTGAGTGCGAGACCTCAAGATATCAACACTGGAATTAGCAATTTCGTTTCATGAAGTATATAAGTGCAGAAACTTCATTGAGCAAATGCTTAGAGATCAACCTATTGCAGCTTTTTGGAAAAATGAAAAGCAGCAGGCTGTAAGCTCGAAACTGGATTGTGATAAGATTACATATTCGCAATGTCCTGCCATATATTCATTGCTGTAAGCTCGACACTGGATCGTGATAACATTGCGAATTCGCAATGTCCGCCATATATTTATTGCTGCAAACTCAACACTGGATTGGGATAACATTGCGAATTCGCAATGATCTGCCATATCTTTCTTGCTGCAAGCTTGAAATTGGATTGTGATGACATTGCGAATTGGCAATGTCCTACCATATATTCCTTGCTGTAAGCTCGACAACGGATTGTGATAACATTGCGAATTCGCAATGTCCTGCCATATATTTCTTGCTGTAAGCTCGACACTGGATTGTGATAACATTGCGAATTCGCAATGTCCGCCGTATATTTCTTGCTGTAAGCTCGACACTGTATTGTGATAACATTGCGAATTCCCAATGTCTTGCCAAATATTTCTTGCTGTAAGCTCGACACTGGATTGTGATAACATTGCGAATTCGCAATGTCACGCCATATATTTATTACTGTAAGCTCGACAATGGATTGTGATAACATTGCGAAAGCGCAATGTCCTGCCATATATTTCTTGCTGTAAGCTCAAATCTGGATTGCAATAACATTGCGAATTCGCAAAATCCCGCCATATATTTCCTGCTGTCAGAGCTGGGCAGTAACGAGTTACAACAATAGCGAGCTGCTGTAGTCGCACACATGAACAACCACTAAATGAAGTTTGTGATCAGCATGCATGTAGGGAACGTGAATGCGGGGAACGTCACGTTTGACATGCTGACCAATTAAAGTTTGCACTCCAATGTGTTTTTCCGACATCACCCACACTCCATCGTAGCACTGTGCTAGTCAGAAGATTCCGCAGATCAATTTCACACAAGATCGAAAACATTCTTTCTGAAGTATATTTTGCAGCAAATTTTTGAAGTTCACATATTCTGAGCAATTTTTCTTTAGGGCAACGTCTCTATCCACAAAGCGAATTACGACACTTAACAGCTCAAAGCCAGATGTCTCACGAGTTGCGTCGCATCTCAGTGCAGATAAGACGGTATCTGATTAGTGGAGTTTCACTAATATGCTTTTTTGGACAAGTGATGCTATAGCTTCAATTGCATCATTTTAGATTCCTGGACAATTGTACTTATCGTTTGGGATACTGCGGGAAATTTTCAAGAGTTTTTCATCCTTCTTGAAAGAAATTTCCATCATCTGCAAAAAGAAGCCTGAATGCAATAAACTGCGTTCTTTTTCTGTGCCCATGAAGGATAACTCGTTTACTGCAAGAAATTTTATGTCATCAACAATAGGTGAAAGCAGGGCTGTGAGTCGAAACCCAAATTTCGGGCTCCGTCTCCAGCTCCAGGCATCTAAAATTTTTGGCACCTGCTGCAACTTCTAAAGGTGTTTGGCTCAGGCTCAAGAACGATTTGGGCCATTACAAACTGAAAACCATTGTATTATTTGCACAATTGGCTTGCTCCAAAACTATGTTCGTTGAACAGGAACTCAAATTTTAGGCTCCGACTCCGGCTCCACCATTCAAGATTATTTGGCTCCGGCTCCAACTATCCAAAATTGCTTGCGCTCCGGCCCCAACTCCAAAGCCCTGGCATAAAAACAGTATCTATTGCGGCTAACCACATCTCGTGACAACGCTAAGTCAGCTGAAGAAAAGCTTTTTTCTCTTGTTTGACGCTCCACCCACACGGATATAACTTGAAAGAGCGATTTACAAGCGGAATGCTTGCTCAGTCCCTTACCTGTCTTCGTACCTGTTTTCCAGTTCTGACATCTTGTATGAGTAAAAACTTTATCTCTGTCATTGGAAGCAAGTAGCAACAAGCATTCCTTTGAGTTGAATATTCCAGTCAATCACGGTTGGCATACCAGTTTGTTTGAAAAGATCGCGTCGTTTTGCCAAAGTTTGATTTGGGGTTTCTAACCATTGACTGACAAGGTTCGCTCCGTGGGCCAACCCAAAATGCTCCTTGGGCCAACAGAACTATTTTGACACAATCTGGAAGCATGGTTTTACCAGCGTTTCTGCAGTAATGCGACTTTTTCGAATTAGCAATGCGAAATGCAACCACATGGGATGGAAAAATTTGCTTGATTATATGTACCTCCTGCATCCAGCTAGACAAATTTGAGACAACCTTTTTTAGACTCAATGTACTCAATAACCCTGCAAACTTGGTCGTTATGCGCGTAGTTCAAATGCTGTTTGAGCTGGAATGGTCTTAAACAGCTGTTAGACAACGTTTTCAATTTCATGCACAACACACCCTTGCGGGATATCTTCTCCATCTTTCTGGAGGCAAGTACGGTCATACTTGATGTAATCTTTCTGTAGTTTCGCTTATTAGTCTTCGTAATCGACATTTTTGCACTACATTATGTCTGGGAAAAATAATGATTCGTCAAAGAGTTGGCTGGCGTGTCTCACCGCAAAGCGTAACTGCGCAGTACCACACCAAACCATTTGCGTAGTGAAATCTGATTCTAGTGCACTTGCAACATTCCAATACGTTTGAAAAACAGGAAAACAAGAAGCTATTTGAAATAAACGTGTAGGCCCTACTTCGTTCGTATTTTCATAAGACTTATTCTAAATTCAAATAATTCACCAATTTTGTAATTCATTTATAATTCTGGTAATTCAGCTTTAAAATATTTACGCTCACCAAAACCAACGTATGTTAAAATTTTCATAGATAGAACACTGGCTAAGACTATATTCTTATATTACCACAGCCAGATTGCTAGGGCCATGGCGTTGTCCGCACTAACAGAGAGACTGCTGAAATAGTTTCAAAAGACTAGTCTTCAGAGACTGTGACGTCATAAATCGAAATTGTTACCAGTGTGGACGTACCTTAGTAAAATTCATTTTGTAACAATGAGGTAAGCTTTTTATGCAACATGCGGTGGTGTTGCGAGTTGGCGTAACGATTAAAAGAGATTAAAACTGAGCATTTGCAAAATTTGTTAGTTTTTCGAGTTTGAATCATTTGGGGGGGAACAAAAAAATTTGGGGGGCACTGCCCCCGAATGCCCTCCCTTGGCTACGGGCCTGATTACGCTTCACAAAATGTCGAATGCCGGTCGCTGATACCCAGTAGTAAAATTTTATCAAAATCACCAAGGTTCGCAAACAGAGCAATTACAAACATTAGTGACGTTAAGGCGTCGCTTGTGTCTCCAGTAACCAGCGCCGGCATGTGGTTTGACTCACGGTTTCGTCACAATGCTTTCAGATAGGCAGGGTTGCGAACTTTCCCGCTTCGTTTTCATTCTATAGTTGCGTCACAATGGACGGGAATCCAGCATTCAGAGTGCATGCAACTGCGCATGCTTTTGGAGCAGCGATAAATCTTAACAGTATGTTCTTACGACAACAGATCTGATGTTTAGGAAATTATTTGTTCTTTGATGGTTTCACAAACTTCATGTAGAAATGGATTTGATGTGGTTCTGAAGGTAATTATAATGGTTTTTATTTGTGGGATGTTTAAATAAATCCTGACTATTTTTTCAAACGTCTAACTGCAAATGGGCAACGGCGTTGAGTATATTAGTTAGGCTATAACTTTGTACTTTTCAGTTACTCTCAGGGACGCGCAGAGAGCGAGGGCATTGCATCAGCTGTTTTTTCATAAGGAAAGCAACGGAGGCGGAGATAACGTTTCATCACAGTATCATAGAGAATTTCATGGCTAACAAGGTCTAGTTGAAACAAATTTATTGCAGCTATTCACTCTCTGTTAGTATTTTTGAGGTCAACATTGCTGCTGAACAGAAACAAGCATATTTGTGAATAATTTTTTGTTTTTTGTAAATTTGCATTTCCCTCAATTCTTTTCCTGACAACTGCCCTACCGCTGCTTCGGCTGCTACTTGTTTTTCATGTGATTTTAGCTATAAATTGAGCATCTCCAGAGACATTATAATATCGAAATTCAGATCACAAAATTCCTAGCCAAACTTCTTACAGAGAGTCACTGGCGTTAGCTTTTTTTAGATTAAAATAT
>JGI24158J21664_10012695_pt1 | contig 11153 bp, 6 predicted proteins | sample Ectturendosymbi3_FD_21664 | JGI IMG/M metagenome (IMG submission 21664)
GTTTGTTTTCGGCAAAAACTTCGCAGACTTTTGCCTGAAAATGTAACTCTAAGATTATAGGCTACGCTTGCATCTTTAAGTTTTACGCTGTCTGTTTTTCAATACGTGACAACCACCGTTAGATTAAAGCAAATTAGTGAACGTTTTTGCACGAAGCAAATCACGGCTGTACTGTGGTCTCTCACGTGCGCAGCCGTTAAACTTCACTGTTTCAAGAAAGCAACCGTCTTACAGTAAACCACTCTAGATAAATGTCGGACAGAGGCAGTAAACAATCTTTTGCTGTCTCTAGAAACTTGCAAAATACTAAAAATCATTTTTGAAGTAAAAATTCACAAAAATACCAGAATCAGTGATACCACACCAAACTCTGTTTCAACAACAACATAGGCATGTATAATATCTAACATGAAAAACTCTTCACATAAAACGTGACAAATGTAACATTTAGTTTTGAAACCTCTCCAAATACAAAGCCTACGAGAAAAAGTGGGGGACATGTCATATTATGTCCCCCAAGTCTAAAAAAGTGGTCCCCCCACCAAATTGAACCCATGCTTGGTATGGGCAGATGAAAGATCTTATCACTACCCTGATGATGGTGGACTTAATTGCATACAACTATTTATCACTATTCTGATGACAGGAGACCAGTAGGGGCTAAGACATTGGTTTAAAGACAAAAAGAAAGGCAGTTTTTTATTATCTTTCTCGTTCAATCAAAGCAAACACAAGCACACAAGGCATAATTTATTCCCCATATCCATGTGGCACATCAATTGAAAAGTTTTTCCCACTTCTGGAGATAGGTACAATGGTGCAAAAATTCACTCCATCAATTCACAAGACAATTTTAAGCAACTGTTTTTTCCCTTGAATCAAANCATTCTCATGCAATTNGTAATGTTGTACAAAGTGCGTTTTTCTGACAAGCCGCATCAAGTAAATATGGATAAAGATCTTTCAAACANCTTGGCCCCAAAATCTGGGACAATATAGACCNCTCCTTGTATGAGCTTTACTCATTTGCGTTCAATGAACTTTACAGAGATATCCTATTCGCCGCGTAATAAGTTTGGTTANTCTGTGTTGATGCATTGCATTGCATATTTGTCTTTGNCNTCGGTTTGTTTAAACAGTCAATTTGTTTTATCCGCTTGAACACATTCCCGTTGAGCGTTTCACGACAAAGTAATTGCGGCGACGAGGCAGCAGCAAACGAATCTCCACTGCATTCCCTACAGAACTTTGAGCGACATTAAAGCCATAACGATCAAGTCTACGAGTCGACCGTGGTGTCAAGACCTGTTCACTGTCATTTCACTGAGAAACTGGTACTTCAACAGTATTTTGTCGTTCGTTTGTTTGAATACGCAGTGCTTTGTTAGACCTTGTGCGTTTTGCTTGCACCTTACGTCTATTCACATTTCCTCCTAGTCTTGCCTGCATGTTTTCCTTCCGGAGGCCTTGTCGTGCACTGGTCACCACCGTAGCTTTTGGTTTCGTGCCAGCAATGGAGTATGGTGGGCATTGTTACTGGGTGTGCGCTTTTGGTGACGTTACAGTGCGAGGTCAAACTCACGTTTGAAATCCCACTCAGTGGCAGAAGATTTTTAACACAATGCATATTATTTTACATGCCCTCTCCTTATTCATTGATGTTTAACTTGATACGTCATTGTACTGACTTTAAACTACCAGCGTTCCAACTTATTATACACGTGAAAAATACACTCAACGCTACGACCAAGCAATCATAACTGCAAAAATATCAGACTGCACGTTAAAACTACGGAGTAGGACCCACTCAGCTCTACAAAAGCGCAGTTTAGAACTGCAAGAACAGTCTGCATGAATGTCTTTATGAATACGACCAGTCGAGCCCAGCAGGTGTGAACCTGGAATAACGCACACCATGGTTGCCAGATCGACTCAACCCTGGAACAGCGCAGGTCGCAACTGTACGCTGCGGCTCTGTTCGATTTTCCTGTGGATTACGTGCTTTCGAGTCCTGTAGGTGTGCGCCTGGAATGTTGCACATCCAGGTTTGGAATATAGAAACAAATGGGGGAGTGCAACTCACTCAGCCCTGTAACAGCGCAGCTCACAAGTGAATAAGGTTTGCGCAAATGTCTTTTCCAATACGAGAGAAGTCGAGTTCCCACGCATGACGTCGCGTGGAGTTGTTTTCAGAATATTTTTTGCAGCAATTGTGTTGTGCCGATGGCAACCGATCAAACATATGAATGATTAAAAATATTTTGACCAAAGTAAAATGCTTCATTTTGCGATTTTCCATCTCGTTCTGGTTGTGCCTTCGTTTAGGGTTTCCCAAATTTTCTCTGGTATCACTACAGGATTTCCATAGATGAGCATGCACCCTAAAAATTCTTGTGACAAAAAGTCAGAGAATACTAAGAAAAATGCACTGAATTCTTGAATGGAAATTTACAATTTTTGCAACTGCAAGTGTCGATCCCGTTTTTATGTGTTCAACTTGGCTGTTTTGGCTGTGCAACAAATTTACTCACACGGATAGGCAATTGCAGCCCTAGGGAAACACGTATTCCGGGTTTTGAAATCTGCCTCATTTGCGTTATGTTCAAAAAACAAAAACGCCCAACATTTTAAATGCCTGTTTGAAAAAGCAAAGGTTTTGCAACAAAAAAAAAAACAATGAAAACTATTTGGACGTTACGACATACGACTTGAAAGCAACTCACGGTAGCACAGGCGTGTTTTCGTTTTTCACATGAATCATACGTTGTGCGCTGGAAGACTTGCAATTTAAAACATTTTTCACAAGACTAGAAGAAGGAATAATTAAAAATTATGGAAACGCACGACTGGTAGTTTATTAAAAGTATTGAAGTTTTTCTTGTCTCTGGATACACACTATCTCTCAATGCACACTGTACTATAAATACTCAACTGTAAATTCCACCGCGCTCACAATAATCGATTCTACTCAACTATTCGTCCTTTTGTGGAAAACGTCAGTGTGTGTTGAAATACAGTACTTGGCTGGATTCTGAGTTGCATAACAGGAACTGACATCGCGTAAAGGGCTGTACCGTAAATGTCTGAATCGAATGACTCACTTAACGTTTGAAGTGAAGTGAAGTTTATTGTTATGGGGCGAGGGACGGCAAGGTCATCGAATCAAGCCCCTAATCACGCAATACAAACAAAACAAACGGCACATAAACAAGAGTAAACAAACGTAAACAAAACGCAACATAAAAGACACAGAACGCGTAAAAAAAACAAGAATAAACGACAACAGGCAGCAATGTAATGTAATTTAGAACATTAAGCAGACCAAGGGGGGATCACCGATGAATTTGTGAAGCAGGACACTGCGACAAATAAAGCACGTTTTTATTAAGTTTTAGTTCGGTGAAAAATTAGCTGCATTGACTAGCAAAATCAAAAGAATCGTAGACATTGAACAGAACTGGAGCATACAAGTAAAAATTTAAAGAATCATTTCCCTATAGATAGATATATTACAACACAACTTGATCCAGTAAATGTTTTTTGTATGTTGGACAAAAGGATAGGAATGATTTGTTTCTTAAGTCTTTGGGAATATTGTTCCAGAGCCTTGGTCTTTTCTATTGTATAGATCTTCGTGTTAAAGATTTTTTGGTGAAGTTGTAGTGAGATTGTTATTAGTAGCTATTCTAATGGGATAATTACCTCTTTCATTGATATGAAAATAACAATTGGAGATAAAACTTGGAAAGCAGTTCTGAACTATTTTGTACATAAATTTTCCTAATTCGTATTCATATATTTGATTAATCTGAAATATTTTGCATTTTGCAAATCTGAAATATTTTGCATTTCATATATTTGATTAATCTGAAATATTCTGCATTAATCTGAAATATTTTGCATTATTCTGAAATATTTTGCAACCAATGTTGCAGCATTTGCTCTTTGTTGTGCTGTATATTATTTTGGGTGAAATGCAAGAAACGCACGATACGGAGAAAATTGCAAAATGCAGAAAATATCAAATACTGTTCATAGAGATATTCTGAAAGAAAGCGTTAATCAGTTGCAAGCAACAACGTTTTCTTCACCATTTCATACTGCCTGCAATGTCATCTGCTTACACACGGAGACATCTGCACGTATTGAAATGAAAACTAAAGATACACCTGTACTGGATAAAATATATATACTTTTTAATTGTAGAAAAGAAAAACCAATTTGTACGTAACATGCTTTGCATGAATACTGTACGTTTTAGAAGTAGCATTTCAAACGCTATTGTTCGTTTGAAATGTTTGAATAACATTTGAAACGCGCTTCTGTGTCTTGAAAATAGATGATGTAACCACGTTTGCTTTGCAATTGCAAATTGGCGTCTTTTACTGCACAACAATTTGCCTTGGTCATATTTGTGAACTATGATCAAAAATGTTGTATTTGCATATACAACAATGCTCTTTAACAATTTTGCCGTCGTGGAACCCTCGATACGCTTTGGTATTTGCCATGTAACCCCCAATTGAAAAAATAAAAACACGAATTGCTTGTAAGAAAATCAAATATTCCGTTCTTAGGCACTTCATCAAGCAAGCAGTTATTGCAGAAGTTAAAGAGCAAGAAATGTAATTCCTCGGATATCCTTGCATTTCTTGAATGTACTGTAGCTGCTACATTCGGAAATTGGCCATACAGAAAAAGAACACCTATCTCAAATATGTGTTGTTTCATTTTCTAACTTTGGCAGTTGAATTACATTTGGTCCGCTACAGAGGAGTTGCTACTTTTGCATTTGAACCACATTGCTCATTACTGTCCACACCTTCACTATTGTTATAAATTCGCTTCACCACGTAAAATACTCTATTTTGCTTCCTTTGGCTTGACCTTAAGTCGCGCGTGGGCTGCTGTAGCGGTCTAGACATTTCTGGTCAAGACTCGCCTGCCGATTGAGATAGAGAGCTGCTCAAACTCTCTACAGATTCAGCAAGTGTTCTGTAGTTGAGATCGAAAAAACATTTTCCGTTTTGGGTTTGGGATTCTCTTATTGGGACGTCACAACTGGGGGTGGTTTTGCGTTTTTTTGGCCACGTTTACCAGGCCCTGCGCGCCTATCCTGTGATCCGTTTTTTTTGGCTCAAGTATTTGTTGGAAACTACGCTAAACTCCGTATCTTCAGAGCCCTTGAATGGCTTTGAAGGACGTTTGCATTCAAATTACGGGCAAAAAAACAAAATTGGTAAAAATGTCTCCATTCACAAACCCTAACCTGGGGGGGTTATACGCATATTCCACATGGCCATAACTCGCCAGCAGCTTGAGCTAGAGACCTGTTCAAGCCCTCTGTAGATGGGTAATTGAGTGTGGGATGTCGAGCTTTTTGTTGATATTTTCATGCCACACGATGTTTTGACAAGTTTGTCAAAACATTGGACGACTTCAACATCCTGTTAGAGTTCAAAAATCGAGTCGATTCCGTGGCTCAATGTTTTGTTGCGTTCTATAGGCTTCTAGGCTATAATATGCGTCTTTAGGGGGTTTGATGGACTTTGTAGCGTTTCTGGTTCCAAAATTATGGCCAAACGTCCGCGAAAAGAATACGGAAATCCCCACAACTTCCTGTCGGAAGTCCTTCTAGTGTTTGGAGTTTATTGCGTCACTTTAAAACTAAAAACCCTGAAAAGTCAATCAAGGGCTCTAAAGACTCGTATTATAGCCTACAATCCAATAAAACTTTGAGCCATAATATCGGCTTCTTGGATCGGCGGATGGTGTCTTCAAAATATTGTCCCAAGACCCCAAAAACACTGTTTTCAATTCTGCACTACAAGACTTCAAGAATCTTTGGATGGTTTGAATAGCCTTCTGGCTCAATTTGCTGCTTAGTTATAGCTGGACAAAATTTGCCCAGGCAGGGCAAAATATAACGTTTGTGAAACGTTTTGACGTTTGTCTAAAACACGTTTGGCTCCAGATATGCTACAATGTTGATCAAGAGCTCTAAAGACGTGGATCACAACCTAGTTTCCAATAAAAGATAGAACCAAAGAAATTGCTCATTGGGTTGGTGCCCAGGGCCAGGAAAATTGAAGAAAATTTTAAAACACCCCTCCATTTTGACGTTGCCGCTAGATAACCCCAACCCTAAACGAAAAATACTTTTTTCAATCTAAATTAGAAGTTTTGTTGAATCCGTGAAGGGTTTGAACAGTTCTCTAGCTCAAGCCTCTGACGCGTTATACCGTTGCAAATTTTGCAAAAAAGTGGCGCACCCGGAACTGAAAGCGTTCAGATTGCCACATAACAAAAGTTGGGTTTAAGACTGTTTTTACTGTATTCCCACATAGGCTGAACAGCAGCTCGAATCTGTATTGTACCCTCTACTCAGTCTACTATGAACTGTGTTGCCGTACATGGGCAATATCGGATAACCATGATCCAACAATAATAACCTTCTTAATTGCAAAACAGTGAACAAGTGACGCACCAACTATCAGTACTTCTTTTTCGACTATTAACTGCACTCAACAACCTCTGCAACCAATTGGCCAACTGGAGTCTGAATGCGATACGGTGGTCTACAAAAATTCCGAATGAAGCATCAACATATGGAAGCAAGAAATCAATTCCCATAAAAAAATCGACAAACTCTCACGGAACCCTTAAAACTCGCGGAACCCCACTTCATTTTTTGCGGAAAACTAGGTTTCCGAGGAACCCCTGTTGAAGAACACTGATAAGCAACGATGTGTGGTTTGTTACCGAAGTGATAAAGGAAAATTATCTGCAAACTTTATTAGACAATAAAACCAAGCAAATGCAACCTAACCAAATATTTTATGGCTCACTTTAGTGAAAATATGTCTTTTATTCAAATTTATTTTATCGGAGTGAAGACATTTTCCTAATACTTTGGAAAAAACTTTTAGCTTACAGCACGTGCGTCAGGTGGTTGTGTTTTACTAATTTTCCTGTTTTCTTCCAAAACATTTAGTTAAATAACACACTTCCGTGAACGTAACATAAATAACTGATATCAGCAACCAAAATGAAAAGCGATGCGGTGCTAAGCAAGGTTGCTTCAAAATATTATTATGATTTTAAATTCATTGAAGGCAATGTCTTTGAAAAATTTGCTGCTGCCTAACGTTATCATCACACAAATTGCTTGTTCCGAAAGTTATGTTGGAATTTGTTGACAGGTTAGCCAACTTCTTGAAAATCGGTTAATAATCCATGCTTTACCTGCTCCATATCAAACGACTGTCGTTCGGTGGAAAAGATCGTAGCCTGTCATTTTTTTCGACAACACGAGTGTCATTGTAGCCAGTCCTTATGTTGCTAGGAAGCTCATAAGTGCTCAAATAATTTTGAAAGATTTTATTTTGTGGAACGATCAACTGCATTATTTACATCGAAGATCATATAAAAAATTGTAGAACACACATAAACGGCACAGGCAATGTAAAGTATGCAACAAACCCTAAAATATGTTGTTTCAAAGAACTGCAATTATTTGGATTAACTGCAAACCAACTAAAGGGAACGATACCACGGCATGGGGTCGGAGCTCAAGTACCAGTGACAACTAAGCCCAAAAGAACATTAGGAAATTTCATTAGGTAATTCCTTACACCAACATTGTCTGCAAAGATTTTCGCACTAAGAATTCATCTTCAAATATTTGGATTGTCAAATGTTTTTGCAGAGGTGAAAAGCCATTTGAAACGAAGACGCTGACAAACGATGCAACTAGGGTAAGTTTTTCTCATCCAAAATTAAAAAACAGCAAAAAATACGCATACACAAACTCAAAAATCATGTTGGTTTTGCCAAACCTATGTGGTTTAATGTAAAACCACACACTGTCACAATGCACAAAGACAAGCTCAAAATTTTAGCATTTTTATAAACAATACATGAACAAGCAGGAAATTATTTCGAGAGAGTTATTTTGAGCAACTCTGTAGGCTATAATGAAACGTACATTTTGTTTTTAACTACTGTACACAGCATCAACTCAAGGATGCTTATAATCGCCCTGTGCAAAAGCCAACGCTTGTTCTTCGTTTCCTAAGAGAAGAAAGTCTGTATCATCTTTTGCGTCATATTTATTGCTGGCACCATGCTGCAACATGTGAAACTGATGTCTTCTTGAAAACACTTCGCGGAAAATTCTTGCATCATTTTTGCCTGCATGAGAGTTTCTTGCTGTTGGACAGAAAGCATTTGCCACTAAGTAATATTTGTTGTGAATATTTTCAACAGTGACACAGTAATTCCTACTTGTTTTACCAAAAATGCGCATGAATGATCTAGCTTCCCAAGAAAGCCAGTTTCCATCATGAGTAGGTGCCACTTGAACTCGTTTGGTGTGTTGGCTTGATACGCCAACAGAAGCTGCTACCTTCATCCTTCAGTAGTCTGTTTGTAAAGACCACGAAACTGAATGCTTTCTATTGAGTCTGCACCACTTGGTTTCGTTGGCATCGCTTCGTTAAAGTTGTGAATAAACTACTGAAACGACGCAATAATCATATATTTTTTCTGAAATCACAGTCACAGGCGGATCCAGAACTTTTTTAGCGGGGGGGCTTAGGGACCAATTCATCTGGATGTATATTGCATAGCGGTGAAGACCTAACTGCTCAGGTAACTTCTTTTAACAAACACGGTTAACACTCCTAGACATTTTGGCCAAATTGCTTTCCACCATTACCCAGGCTTACAAGGACGTTTCTGGAGCAGTAGCGGCCTTCGCACTAATTGAGGAATTATTATCAAACTTATCAAACCTTAAAAACGTAACTTGTTGTTTGTCGAAAAAAAGTTATTGTAAGCAAATCAAACACAGGTACGCGCCGAAAGAACGCGTGGGACAGGCATAAGAGTGACACAGAAATACACGAAAAAAACGAAATGCTGCCAGCAGCCCTTGTTGGCAGTCTGTGCAAGACCCATGCCGTATTGTGTTCGAAAATTGCAGATGTCCATGCAATAGAAGTTCGTGACGTTCGGACTTGAAAATTTGTTTACTTTGGCAAAATTTCCGATTTATATTACACAACGCGATTGTCTACCCAAAATGGCGAAATTTGTTTACAAAAATACCAGTCAATCAGTGTCAAGGTACCAATCACAAACTATTCGAAACAAAATGATGTTGATTATCAATGCCATTTGACCATAGAAAATAAGTTGAAGGTCGGAAAAATGTAGTTATTTCGAAAACAAGCATAACTCTTCTCCCCAGAAAAACGCATTGGTACGAACATAGGTGTAGGCAGGGGAGGGCCAAGGGGACCATTCCTCGTAAATTTCTAGCGTTTCTTGTCATTTTATGCTTTGAGAGGCGGTGTCGAAAACAAAAACTGTTGCTCGCTTAAAGTCAAAAGATTTGCCCGCCTCATAATTGTGGGCTGGCTTCGCCACTAGGTACGCGTAGAGACAAAAACCCAAAAACAGGGTTTCCAGGTAGTCACAAGCAAAATTGCCAGATCAACCCGTGAAAAGAGCCAGATAGCACCAAAAAAAGCGAAATACAAGATAAATACAGAACGACACCCTTGAAACACCAAACGCGTATATAAAAGGCAATTATAAACATTTTTTATACATAAAAAGAATAAATCTCACTAGTCACTGTACTAACAAACTTCTCGAACGTTTTGGTCTTGCTGAAGAGTAACCTGAAACTGCAAACCTAAAAATGCATGAAACAGCAAAACAAAAAATTATAAAATATTCGTGCAGAGTTTCCAATAAAAATGTATCATTCTGTGTCCATAAGCAGTGTCTAGAAATCTGCCTGCACCCAGAAATCTGACAAGATCATCTTTAAATCTGCCGAATCGGAATAAAAATATAATTGGCCAAAAAAGCCGAATTTGATTTGGCCTCTTTTCAAAAATAAAAAATGCCAAAGGTGTTTCAAAAAAAGGCAAAAATTATATACTTGGCCTCAAAAAACAACTGGCAACACTGCAAAGATCTCGAAGCAATGAATGCTAGCACTTTGCCCTGGTAGCTTTTCATTGCACCACAAGGGCATTGAAAATGATCAGGTAATATTTTCCACTTCATAGCGGGAAACGTGAAGTTTGTAGCGAGTCAAATGACCAACCTCTGCTCATCCATTCAATTTTGTATACGAAACGCGACTATATTGCGGTAACGCAATTTTAGAAATACTGTACAGTAGGTTCAAAAAAATTTGTAGTGACAACAGAGTATGGGCCGCAGAAAAGCATCTATTTAGTGCTGAGCTGAACTTTTGTCCAAAAACTGTTTCTGGTAGGTCTGATCAGTATTCACCTTTAGCTTAGCCTACATCTAATATAGCGCACTACATATCTAGCCTACCCGGCATATAGGCTACGTTTTACGGTTAAGTTTGCCCTTATGGAATTTATGCTGTCACTGAGCGCTCTAACCTTTCCTGTAGTTAACTGCGTTGGAAGTTTGTTGTAGCGTAATTTTGATGTTTTCGCGTAACTAACAAAATGAACTGCACTCATTCATGAAAGCTGATAGGAAAAATTAGTATAGTCTACTGCTTATTCAACTTTTGTCCACAATCTGCTGTCTATCCACTTTTTTTCCACAAGAAGTCCGATCCTACCCAAATTAGACCAGAGTTTAAACACTTACGTGCGGTTTCTTTGATGTTGGGGTCATATTTTTGGTATAAAAACTTGCTTATTAGAAGTTTTATTTTTAGTGAAATATAAATTTATGACTGCAAAATAAGCTTTGAATTCAATATTTTTGTCCCTATCCCTGTGCCAGAAATGGTTTATTTAAAGGTTATGAAAAAATCACACGAATGCACGTTTCTGTATCTGGAACCATCGATCAAAAACCGTATCTGAAAAATTTTAGGGGGAGTTTCAGCCCCGTTAGCTCCCCCCTCGATCCGCTTATGACAATCCCAGGCATTATACCTGATGTATTTCGTAAACCAAGGGAATAAAAATATCGCAACATGAATCCTCATGTCTTCGATTGGTATGGTGCAACGAAATAAGGTAGTGTAGGGTCTGAGGTTGTAGTTTATTGCAGAGGTCCCTACTAGTTGAGGGGTCAACCTAGTTGTTGCAGGAGCACAGGTCGGTCTCCCAACTAAGCAACCTGACGTCTTGAAGTTGCCAAGC
>JGI24158J21664_10012699_pt1 | contig 11149 bp, 6 predicted proteins | sample Ectturendosymbi3_FD_21664 | JGI IMG/M metagenome (IMG submission 21664)
TAACTTTTGAACCCGAAACCCCAGCAGGTCATCCAAAGTATCAAAAGACTCGGATTGTAGCCTAGTTTCCAGTAAAAACTTCAGCGAAATACTAACACCTAACGGTTGGCACCCAGGACCAAGCAAAGTGGGCGAAGGTGGCCTAAAAGTCCTCCACTTATGACGTCACTCACAAAAAACCCGCACCCCCCAAGCAAAAAATTTTTTTTCGAGTGCATACTTGAAGACTTTCCACGTCTTTTGACGCTTCGACCAGGTCTGTAACCTGTACAGGAGCGGAGATATTCCCGCGCAAAGCCACGTGCTTTAGGTGTCTTTTTTCCGAAAAACCCTGAAAGCAGCTGGACACCAAAGTGTTAAAAGTATAGGACGTAAGTTTCATGCTACATAAAACATTTTCTCACAGCCCACTTCATTGTCAACAGCCAGATGCAGTCTTTCTGAAAACACTTGCAAGCACATTTAATCTGTTCGTTTCTCTCCAAACTCAACTTATAAATACCTATTTAGCACTCAAACAGCTTTTATAGTATTTACTGTGCCAGTGCCACTTCAGCTTTAATTTCAACATGACTGTTTAGATCAGGTGTGGACAACTTTTTTTGCACTACGAACCGCTTTAAACCTGGCATTTTTTGCTGACCAGCCTTCAATAAAATAAAGAATATTTGGTGCATGCAGATTTACTAATTGTTGAAGGCGTTGATATTTTTGCATTAGCCTGACGGTGCAAACAGTCTTGGAATCGTGAAACCTGGCCATAGGACAACTGTGGGATTTCCCACAGAGAGGGAAACATGGCGAGTTTATCAAAACATATCAAGTTTTGGAGAAATTCAGCCTTGCTTCTTGCACGACCTGGCAACAAAGTCCTCACGCACTCACACCAGGCCACGGCCTGGTGTTTGCTGACACCTTGTTCAGACAACCCTTGTTAAAATTGAACGTCTTGCCTAAGCATCATCTCAGGAGGGTGACTGTGCAAGGATAGCAGCCCCAGGTCTTGAAACACTCTGATATTTTGGTGGATAGAACTCTGATATTTTGGTGGATCCATGCCAACAGGACTTGTCTCATGCAAGGGGCTTGTAGCAACAATCTTTGGGGGGCATTCAAATTAAAGTCAAATGATCTTATCTGAGATCTTTCTATTTCAAGGCTGTCTTTTTTTTGCTGAAACATTTTGGTCATCTGTCCAATAATAGTGATGAAACTTGCAATATTCACTAGCCTACCTTTTTGGACATTATGACTGAACTGACTTACATTTTTTTGGTCATTTCAAAAAAAATTCAGTCTATGACTGAAAAAAAAAACAGCCAAGGAGTAGTGGCTCAACATTCAGAGATATACAAATATCACAGCTGCACACCTTGTCATAACATATCACACTATGAATTCTTCAGAAAAAAACTCATCTCCACCACTTGTACTTGACATGGCACTCTTCCAGTCATTGCCCAAGAATTATGACCTAGATGAGGGCTGGAATATCGCTTGATTTAAAAGCTGAAAATTTAGCAGTGATTGCAAACTTCCATTTTGTTACCATGGAATGATGCAGTTCACACAATACTGCACTTCCCACACGAATCATCCATGTATCGATCACCCTTTCTCGCCTTTCATAACTCGTGTTCACCACCTCACAGTACTTAAGCTTCTCAATCCACCACAGTGTACTGGCACTTCAAGAATGCTATAACTTGGGTTTCTGCAGCGACACAATACATCAGTCATTTTAGTGCAATGGTTTGCAATCAGCAAACCATTGGTAGATCACACCACTTTTTCCAGTGGGTAACAGTAACTAGGAATTTACAAACTGTTGTAAGTTGAAAGCCATTTGACAATTCTTATAAAAAATCACTAGTTCTTAATCTTTCAAAATTTATGAATGCCATACACATCATATTACACTGGGGTTCAAAAATTAAAAAATATGGATGACTAACATTCATTGACCAACAGGTTTTCATTGTTATAATCAAGACATCATCAAACTGATGAGTGCAAAGCATATCGAACTCATGTTGGATGTTAAATACAAAATTTTTAAAAACACTTACTCAAATACATTTTCCATCTGTTCAGAGCTTGGTACTTTTTCTCAATATACTGTATATCCCGCCTTCCCAAAATTGACTGCAGCTCATTCTCCATTAATCCCAGATAACGTATGAACTTCCACCATAAATGGTTTGGAATGTTATCAATCTTATCATAGAATATGGCTGGCAAACGGCTTTCAACTCTGCATTTAAAAGCATGTGATTAAAAAATTATACAATTTAAAATGTGAAAATTATCAAAAACATAAGTTGCAAAACTACCTTTTAAGTTTACTGTATCTGGTAACACAAGGCAACATTTAATGAAACTGTGAAACTGATTTATAATGCCAAAGTATGCTTAATAAATACTTTGTAAGGTACTTAATAAAGCACTTTCAAGCATGCTGAAACAAACAAAATGCACACTTGGCAAAAAATTACAACAAAAACATGCATTTCAATTTTTGCACAAATTATGTCCATCAAAGAAAAAGTGTTTATATATTTGCTCTTAACTTGAGGACGACATGTCTTAAACCAAGGTAACTGTTTTGCAATTAGCTGAAAATGTTTTATAATGCCAAGCATTTTAGTGGTTTGTGCTTACTTTTTATGACATATTACCTCATATGCCATCTTAACAGAATTTAAGTGCTTTCAATAACTTACAAAACAGGTTAATCCAACTTTTTCATTTTTAACTATACTGTGCACATCATGTCAATGTTTGGACTTTGTTGTGTGCTTTCACAATTACGATGTAAATTACAATAAATCTAACGGAAATGTATATTGTTTCCAATGTGTTTCATGAAATGAAGAATTCAGATGCATAATTTTCTTCAAAATTACAAAAAGCATATTTCAATAAATACAAAATTGCTATTAATTGCAGCATCTTGAAGCAACCAACTATGTCACTAATTTGAATATTTAACACTAAACTAAGAAACAGAAGCTAGGTAACAATAATCCTACTCACTGTATATGATATCAGGTAGTGACTATGCTGTAGAATAAATAGAAGCGAAATAACCATGCCCAACCCAGCATAGCTTTGCAATGTTCTGAAATCTTATCTGTAATGCTGAACTACTAGTTGAATAAAATTACATTTGGGCACAAAGTAGACACTTTGTTATTCATAGTTGCTGTCCCAGTATGTTTGCTGATCAACCCACTCAAAACAGTTCATTTTCATGAAAAGCTACATGAATGTTATCAAAACATTTTGGACCGCCAAGTAGGCCTGGGAACAAAACAAACCCAAAATATTTGAAGGCACCCTACAAATCTTTATTACTGGAGTCCTTTCAGTAGCTACTGACTGCTCCAACTGCATATGTATAGACTACTACAGGCACAAACAGGGGCTGTGTTATGTGCATCACTATTGCAGAGGCAGCTAATATTATCGATCTGGCAAAAACATGGCAGTATGTCATTCTTCTCACAACTGGGTACACAAATACTGCCTTCTATTGCACATCAAACAAGTGGTGGAATTGCTGAAGAATCTCCAGGTTGGTTTTTTCATCCAAGCCTACATCAGTACCTACTCTAATTTCTTCATTTAATTTTTGCACCATTTAGAATATGCAAACTACTGAGACTTAAAAACTCCACGATTGATTCTTTTGGTTTCTACAGGTTTTTACACACAAACCAAACGTGGAATGAAAAAACAGATCGCAACTGAAAACATACACAAGTGCATATCACAATTGATTTTTAAACTAGTGGTATACCATTGCTGATGCTAATACTTTACAAACTCTATCACCACATTTACAAAGCAGTTAGGACACAATAGGCCTATTCACATGTCTTGCTAACATGTGCGCTTGAAGTGAGCAATGACGTCAAGAGAGCTCAGATCAACTGGGTTGGATAGTTTGTGCTGCGGTCTTACGCTAGCACCAGCTAAACAAGTAACCTATTTTTTGTTGTTGTGGATCTGTCAGGTTTTCCAGTTTCAAATGACAAAAAAAGAACAGTTTTCTGCTACGACACTTATGAGGCACAGTAGTCATTACTTTTCACAAAGCACAGCTTGATAAGGATGATAAAATACAACTTCAAAGTAGGCCAGGACTACCAACCACTTCTTTGCACAGCCTATTGCAACATTTCAGCATGCATCAGGCAAAACAAAGAGATCAGTACAAGTCTGTAGATGCCTGCTATAACTATCAGTTTTTGCAGTTGCAACACAATAGATTACATTTCAGCAAACATGGTGGACCACCACTGCAGTATTTTTATTAGGGCAAACTAACATCATCAATTAGCTCATACAAGACATTAGTTTCGTATGTAAATTGCAACAACATTTTTTAATTGACTATATTGACATTTAAATTATACGTGCTTTAACTTTACTTTCTTTGACCTGCAGCTCATGCCTTTGATATTATTCAAAAACAAAAATTTGTACTGTGGTGAAACATTAGTTTAGCATACAAAAGTACAACCAAGCAATGATAATGTAACCTACAGTATTTTATTGCACTCTAGACAGCTGTACAACACCATTATTACTGCAATGTGGCTTGTAAAACTACGATAAAAACAACACGTTATTTCAAAAACATTTCAAAACAGCAGACTGGATTTAAATTCACTCCAGCATCTTCCAACCAAAAACAGGCATTCAGAGTTCAGGCAACTGCCAAGGCTGAGACACTAACTTCACAAACACTCTTTTACCAACAAACTTGTTTGTGAACCAAGCAACTACGAGTCTGCTATGCGAGTCCCTTCACTGAAAATCCACTCAACCACTTGGTGAATAAGCAGAAATCGTGTCACATAACCAGAGAAATGAGCTAATGAACTCATGTAAAGCCACACCACCTAATGACAGAATGGTAATTGGCTAACCAGCAATCACTTCATACTGCAACAGATCCATCTGCTGCAGCACCAGTGTCATTTTAACTACCAAACTAAAAGTCGCTTACAAGAAATTACACAGTGAAACATAAAGTTTTTTGTAGACACAACTACTCAGTGAACTAGGACTTTAGCAAATTTCTAATCCATGCAACAGATTTTTCCAATCACATTTATTTATTCCACATCTATCACTTGGAATCAAACACCTTCACAGTAGGTACCAAGTCACCGAAGGAGTGAGACTAAGAGATTTCCATCCTAATTTTTCATAAAATACCACTAGCTTATAAAAGGCTGCTTAAATTTCACTTAAATCTTTCTAACTTCATGACCTATACTATAAATAAATGTAACAAACCACTATAAAGGTGTTTTAAAGGGTTTTTGAAGCTAAATTTTAAGGAAAACAAGTTGTTTTTAAGCATTAGTTCATAAATGTTATCAAACAATCCCAAGTAAAAAATAATTAGGCTATTACGATGCCTTCACAACCAAGCGACTTCAGATTTAGTGCAGATGTTACAATTGCAAATCAATGACGGCATTGTGGAAGAAGACATGCAATGTCATAAAAACATGCTTAGAGATGTTCAAAAATAAAATGAGGTTGTCTTTGAAAATACAAATTTGCAAAAATTTTGTGCTGTAGTTTATGAATACCTCCATCATTGACTATAAATTTTGAAACATTTGTGTATACATCAGATGATTTGCAAGCCTTGTCCACAATACTTTATAGTGGTAATACTCCCATCATGCAGAACTTCACAATATGGTTAACCATAGTGTTATCAAAATATAGACATACTTATTTACCCTATATAGTATTAAGCATACTGTACTAGCTTCATGTCAACTGTGATACTTTTGTTACAGGTAACTGCATCCAGAGACAAGGAACAGTTTATAGTACCTTCCACTCATTTTCCAGGAACTTGTCTTGTACAAGCCTCCACACCAAAAACCAATTCATTCAACTATATTGCATACATCAAGCAAATCACCTAAATGAAAAACATGTCAAACAATGGATTAGACGTTATAGGCTATAGTAAGATTTAACAAACTTGAAGAATCTCAAAGGGTTTCCAAAAGAATGCAATCGAGTTACCAGTTAATAAACATTTTTTAAATTATTTTACATAATAGCATTAGCAAAATCATTGGAAGTCCTAAGGCATCAAGATAATGAAATCACCACAAAAGACTGGCATTTCTCACTCTAAAATCATTAAAAATTTAGTTGTTATCACTAAAACGTAAAAGATATCAAATATCACTTTGCAGCTTAATCAACCAGTTTATCAGCAGCATGGTGGTCATTAATATTAAAGCTATTGTTTATGTTATATAAAAAATACTTCGTCTTTGTATAGCCTATTAGAGACAGACCGATATATCGGCCTGGCTGATATATGGGGCTGATATTTGGGTTTAACCGATATATCGGTCAAAATAGCCGATATTATCAGTGCATCAGTAGATGTTGACAAAACCTGTTATATTCCTCACACATGCAGACAACTTGTGCAAGAACGCACAAAAAACCTAGTCAAGCAACGCTAGAAGAAGGTGCGTTTTCATAAACAAGCATACAAGATAAACCATGGAGAACGCATCATCCATTGCAGCAGAAACAAAAGCATCATCATTAATCAGATTAACTAAATCTTGGCAAATTATTGAAATCACTACAATTTGAAAAATTTTAACTCATAAATCCTTATTTTTGAAGTATTTCAAAAAAAGTGAGGCATAGAATACATTATATTTTTGATAATGAAGCCGAAAACAAGATTTAAATTTTTCAGAAATATCGGTTATCGGTATTGGCTATCGGTCCATAATTGGCTAATATATCGGCATCAGTATCGGCCCCAAAAAAGCCATATCGATCAATCTCTATAACCTATACCAAACTGCGGCTCATGAGCTGCATGGAGCTCTTCAAACCTTTACATGCAGCTCTTTGAGCTTTCTGAAAAATTATGTATTTGTTCTTTATTTTTTATTTCTATTGCAAAGTGTAGAGATATTGTACAATGGAACTGCGGTACCTATCATGCCGTACAATATTACTTTTGCAAGTCGTTCCGAAAAGAATTGATGTCACAGAGGCATAGATTGCAAATGGATTCGTGGTTTCATATTTTTATGTTGCGGCTCTTTGTAACTTGGGTTTTATGACATGCGGCTCATACGTAGAGCAGGTTTGGCCACCCCTTGCCTATACCATGTTTATCTATAGATCAGGAATAATTTTTACTCCATCTTACCCACTTGTAAATTAATGCTCAACTTTGATTGCATTTTTTTAGAATTAATAAAAGACAGGACTGTTCCATCAGCAAATAATGTGTGTTCATCATTACTGAAATGAACATGATAACATACCTTTAATTCTATATTGACTGCTAATTCATCAACATGTACCAGTAGTTTGTGATCAATGATGTTGAATGCATTACATCAAAAGAGGTATAATTGATTCATACCATGGTAAACAATACCATGGTATAAAGGGTTTGAACAGATTTAGCGTAATTGTCAGCAGACATATTCCCGTGCAAAAACACATGGCAACTGCTGGATTTTAGCCTTAGCCTCCCAGAAGCCAAGGTGTTAAAGACTTCTAGACACCACACTAAAGATTTCCTTTGGATAATAAATTTCAATAATCTCTTAATGCAAGGTATGTAGTATTGCCTTTAGCAATACTGTAGCTCTAATTATTCATAATTTTGTGCTGTCTACACTCACTGAGTAATATTTATTGCTTCATCATATGAAAAGCCAAAGAAGTGATCCAGCCAAATTGGAATTTTTCATCTGACCACCAAAATTTCATGAGGGGTAAGATCTGTCTTCTGAGCTGAACAACTTGGAAATTTTTTAAACCAGACCTGATTTTCAAAATTATGAGCATTTGAAATTTTGATGCTTTCAAGGAAGATTAGGTCAAAATTTTTTGGAATTTTGCTGTTGGAACTCTAACTGATTGTCACTCACGCATCTCTGAATATTTTCATTCAATATTTTGCAGTAAAGTGCAAAGATTCATGCTGAATAAAACAAGACAAAGTTTTCCCTGCGGACCTTTCAACTCTGGTTAATTGTTGTTATAAGGCAACATTCAAGCATGATGACATTTCAAATACCTATAACTTGAATAGCACAACTTCTATCGACTTCATTTTTTTTTAATTCACAAGTTGATGTTATGAAAATATTACAGTTTCTGGGTAACCCATGCTTATTTTTAAACTTCAGACAAAAAATCATATGTTTATATACATACCAGGTTTTTTTTAAGGAAAATGTTAGGTACGCGATACGAACTGTAGGGACTTGATTTCTCTGATTCCAGGGATCCGATTTTCTTTGATTCTAGGGATCCGATGATGAATTTTCTCTGATTCTAAGGACCCAATTTTCCATTCTACGGAATCGGGTCCCTAAAACACCTTAAAAAACCTTGTATATACCACTATACATATATATTCATTAGGAATTTTTTTTTATTTTTAATAAATGCTAAACAATACAGTTTTTAAATATGCTCAAACACCAACAAAAAATTTTGAAAAGATTAAAAATGTGTTGAAAACTGAAAAAATTAGAGAAATGGATAGATTCTCATTAATATTTTTTAACCTAACAAAAAATTAACACTACTTTGCATTTATTAGTTTCATGGTCAAAAAAATGACCATTTTTATTATGAGATATTAAATGAGTTGTGATTTATAGCCTAATGTAATATAGCAGAAGCTTGTTCTTTTTTTCTCAATTTATAACTACTGATCAAGTTCAAGTTTATTATTTATTCATATGATTCAGATAGTAAACAAACAATACTGAGAGCAATCGCGTAATAAGAAAACCAATTATCAGTGGAAATCAGAAAAAATGAAAACACAATGGCAAAATAACTGATTAATGTAAACACGAGTGTCACTGTGTCACATACAATTGGTAAAAGACCATGGTGGTCATTTCGTCAACCAACCCCGTTTATTACCTTTTGCATGATAGTGTTAAAAAACAGTAGTTGGAAATCAAATACAAAGACAAAGAAAGAAATATAGAACATGGTGAAATAAATTCACAGATGAAGGGCGCATGCCTATGTACACAAAGGAGTGGATCCAATTTAATTGAGGAGATTTGGCGCAGTCAAAAAAAACGTTTATAACGAAGTATTAAGAACGTTTTTTGAAGTCCATAGATATAAAAGCAAGACAAAACGAAAAGCTATGGATTATAATTTCATGTCAAAAAAATGAAATGTGCACAGGAAACAAGAAACAAAAGGTAAAGATACATCAAGAACAGACACTATTACTACATTAATAAAATTACCAAAACTCTTAGCATTTAGTTCTTGATAAGTAAAATGTTGCTAAAATATATAGTTATGTATCTTTTTGATACAGGTGTTTCTTAACAGCTCTGGAGCTGCCTGAGTTTCGCTTTGAAAGGTATGATTTGCCCATGGCCAAGCCTTTGCAACTCTATAACTTGCCAGTCGATTGCGCTAAAGAGCTGTTCAAACCCTTTAAGACTTGATGAGTCTTGTAGTTTACAATGAAAAAAAATTTTTTAGGTTTTGGGTTTCAGGTTTTTCATGTGTAACATCATAAGTGAGGTAGGTTTAGGCCTTCTTGGCCAAGATTATCAGGTCCTGGGCACCAACCATATGAGGGAAGTATTTTGCTGAAGTTTTTAGTGCATACTCAGCTAAAATCTGAACGTTGTGAGCCTTTGATCAGCTTTATAGCGTTTCTGATTCAAACGATATGGCCAAAACCCATACACTTGATATTTTCACAAAAAATTGAAACTTCACCAAAAATAAGTAATTTTACTCTGAACTTTGTTAAGTTCCATTTGAAGGTAAAAGTGGTAGAAAACTTAATACAGTCTGGTATTGAAGACTGCACTTTTAGGCCAACAAATGCAAAAGAACATTTTCTGAAAAAGAGCTGACTCTAGGCAAAAACCTGTTGTTTCAGAAATGGATAGTAGTCTAGTGGGGTAAGAATGAATTGACCTGATTTGAATAAAATAGTCAAGATGGTTCCAAAGCAGATTCTTGTAATAATAAGAGTGCATAAATTTGCCTACCGACAAAAAGGTACTAAGTTTGGGAAAGCATAATACGTTCAAGTGCTGGAAAGATTCTTCCAGAGATGTCTGCATTGTTGGTTTTTTTGTTAGTTTTATAGTTTTATTTGAGATTAATGAGAGGCTGAATTGTTGCATTTGAAGTAGGTCCACAATTGAGGATTGAGTAAGGTAGGATTAAATTGATGAGTTATAGACAACTTTCAATACAGATTATCATGTTGTGTAATGTTTCAGTTTAGATAAAACTCCACAAGTTTTTGATAGTTACTTTTTCACCTTTTTTACATGAGGTTTCCAGCTTACCTTATTTTCAAGAACACATAGGCATTTCAGGTTATCTGTGGGCAAAATGCTATGGATATTTATATGGAAGGCACAACAGAACTGCTCATGGATCTTTTCATTTCAAAACTTATTCCACCGTACCACCTCACATGATGCAGTTTGAATAAAATGTTCAGTTTGCCATTCAAGCGGCATCGTACCAGTAGCATAGCAGATGTGTTTCACGTCTGTTATGCCGATAGTTTTCGAGTTGCCTCTAACCTTGGCCTAGCAACTTAGTTTTCGTACTACTAGTAGTGACCGCTATCATGTTTCCATTCGTGGGACCAGTTTTTTTTTACTTTTTTCAAAACTTTCCAAACTTCTGCTTTAGGGGTTAGCATTAGGTTAGGGTTAGTAGGGCTACGGTTAAGATTAAGGGGACAACACTAAACGGAGGGCCGGCGGGCCGAGCGGGCTGGAGGGCCGTATTTCCAAACCGAAAACATGAATTTGCAGCGGGCTGGCATGCTGCACTAAGGGGCGGGCTGGACACCAGGGCGAGCCGGCGGGCTGGACATCAGGGTGGGCCGGCGGGCTGCACATTAGTGTTGAGCTGCACAACAGAGCGGGCCAGCGGGCTGCACTAAACGGCGGGCTGCACTAAAGGGTGGGCTAACGTGCTACACTAAAGGGCGGGATGGCGGGCTGCACAACAGAGCGGCTGCGGGCTGCACTAAAGGGCGGGCCGGCGGGCTGCAGAAAACGGCGAGCTGCAGAACAGGGCGGGCTGTAGAAAAGGG
>JGI24158J21664_10012700_pt1 | contig 11149 bp, 11 predicted proteins | sample Ectturendosymbi3_FD_21664 | JGI IMG/M metagenome (IMG submission 21664)
CATGATCTCAAAGTTTCCACACAGCTTGTACAGACTTTATGTGGAAACCATGCTTTATCTTGATCTCTAAGCTTGATTTTAAAATCAGCAAAATAGGCTCTTTACACAAAGTCGTTGATGGACTGTCTTTGTGCTGTTGGTGTAAAACTTCCACAAATGTAGCAAAATACATCAGGATTGTTGGAGTATTTTCTTTTCATTGAAGACATTTTACCTAAACCTCGGTGATGAAACAGGTTATGTCAATGTTAATTAAGAGGGCCAACTAGTTAACACTCAACAGCATAGTGTCTGGCACGTCGAGTCATGCTGATTGCCACGATGGTCTGCGGCGCACATCCGAATTGTACAGTTAGACATTCTAGAACGTCGCTTGGCTATCTGCGCAAAGAACTGCGCGACGTTCCGAAACGTGGTGTAGCGATCTTCATAAAAACTTGCACGTTCTGGAACGTGGCATGGCGTAGAAAGTGTTAAACATATTTTCATTGTTGTGACAATCATTTAAAGGGGTTAACTATAGTATTTGAATAACATTTTTGCCATTTTTGAACAAAAAGTCTAATGTTGCAAAAATCTTGACGTGATAGAGAAAAACTGAGTTCATATTTTAATTCAGCAGCCTCGAAACATTCAAAATCAATTCACAGATCTGAAACAACTCAAAAAAAGTTTTTTTGTATACCAGTGCTATATTTTCTAAAAATTGGGGGGGACATGGCCCCTTTGGCCCCCCCTGGCTACGCTTATGATTTAGGCTACGCTGCCTTCAAGGCAGTGCCTTGAAAATTTGAGGTCTTGGGACACTTCGTACATCAAATTCCATGACGCCACAGGCTTGCTGGTCACTGAGCGAATTCATTTGCCACCCTTGGAATTTTTTGAATGGTTTGTTGTTGTGGTTTTTGAGACCTCAAAATTTTTAAGAGCGATTATCGAGCACTTCTGAAATTAATACACGATTGATAGAATATTTTCTCCGTTGCAGTAAACATGGACTTGTTGAGACCTTTTTTTGTGAACACAGGGAGTGGCAGAAACCAAGAGCAAGAGAAAAACTTCATAGGATGGCTGGAATTCGTTGTGATGTTTTACAAAGGAAGCTTCATAAAAACTTTAAACTCAATTCGCGTTTCTTTGTGGCATAACGCGCTCTTGCCAAACCATGCAATTCCCCAGACGTGACATAGCCTAATTGTTTTGATATTAGGATATTCATCGGTAGGCCACTTACCGGATAAGATGTATCCATGGCTAGTTTGTGCTTAAAGGCATCTTCTTTTCTCCGATTAGCAAACCAGTTATAAACACGAACCTGCAAAAAATCAAAATTTTGCAAGTCACAAAATAATGACTCGGTTGCTCTAAAAATTAACAAATAGTTTATTATGACCAACTTTATATCTCGAATGGATCTGCGTGCAACCTTTCCATGAAAATATTTTGTGGATCTGACTACCTCTGGAAAGAAAATTTGCTTACGCCAAGTGGTTACCAAGACTATTCCTGATTTATTTGGGAGTCTCTACACCTGCGTGATGCAATTTTTTATACTTCGTAGTCGTACTTATTTTACCAGTAGTGCATTTCATTTCTGTACAGATGCAAGCCATATCGGTTTCATAATAAAAGGGAAATGAAGAAAGGCTGGTTCTTCCGTGATTGAGAACACATAAAACTCCCAAGTTTGCAAATTTTCTTATGTTGCGAATTTTGTGTTTAGGAAACTAAACGTGGTATTTCAACTCGATTTCGACAAAACGTGGGCTTTGAAACCCTTTAACGCCCGCAACGGCAACGATCGCGGCTTTTGAAGTTATGATCGGCCATAACTCGCGAACGGATTGAGCATGAGCAAGGGTGTCAAACTCATTTGGTGCTGTGGGCCATATTTACGCACTTAGATTTTACGCGGGCCAGACAATTTTACACAAAATGATACAATCGATATTTGCACTGCTATTTATTCATGGTACTGCGACTCAGAGAAACCTGACATCCTTTGGCAGTTACAGGCATATTGATATTTGGTGCTAAAGATTCTGCAGTCGCAACTTTTAACATTGAGTTTAGATGCGCATCCGTCAATTAGGACCGGAATTGAGACTTGTTCAAAGAGAACAGTTGTTCGCAGACATAAGTACTATACTACCGAACATTGACATGGCCTTTGATGCCAATTCTTTTATTTGGGGATAGGTTGGGCCTATGTATTGATAAAACGTTTTGCTGTCAACATTTTCAAATTTAAGTTTAAGAGCACTGTTGCATTGTAACTCAGTTAGTTCCATTTGATATTTTTGTGGCACCTCTTCAGCATTGACAGAAAAAGCGTAATTGAAAATGGCGAAATCAGTTTCCAGATCTTTGAAATCAGAAAATATTTCTTCGAATGCGTTGGAAATTCTTCGAATCCTCATGGATGCTACACAAACTCACGATGCTTTTGAACTGAAGAAGTTGCTATACCGTTGCTTTAACGTAATTAATAAGCTGTAATGTCACGTTATGACTTTAAATAAAAAACGTAACACTACTATGACGTAATAACAAACGTACCTAATGCAAGCACAAAACTGGCATGACGCGGGCCACAAAACGGAGCATGGCGGGCCAGATTTAGCCCGCGGGCCGCCAGTTTGACAACCCTGCGCTAGAGAGTCAGTGAGGACATCCTGGGATTCGGAAGTCAGCAATTGATCCAATGAGTTTGAAAAAAGGTACCTTTACATTCGCAATTTTTGCGAAAAATGCAAATTTTTGATTTTCCGGAAGTGATTTTTTGGACAATTTTCCAAAAAATTCAAAAAAGTCCGTTCGCGCTTCTCGGTGAGCTTTTTCGAAACGTTTTTTGGCTTGGACTACGTCTTAAGACCCCAACTTACAAAAAATTCCAACCAAAGTCGCTGTTTTGGGGGGAAAGGAGGTGTCACGTGATTTTCGGATGACGTCATTGGGGCTTGAAAAAACTACAAGGGATAGATCTTTTTTTGCTTGTAAAGGAGACTGGGCACAAATCTGAATCTTTAGAGCTCTTGATTGTCTTTCTAGCATTAGTGGTTCTAAAGTTATGGCCTGAAAACCACAAATGAAACATTTGCATTGATATCTTTGTGAACAATAGCAAAAACAAAACAATACAAACGTGGCTTTAAACGTGTTTGATACTTAAAAATTTAACTGGTTAGAAAAATCCAGCATAAGACAATAGATTGAAAAAGTCGTTTTCACGGGGCAGAAAATACATTCCATTTAAAACTTTACGCTCGCAACTGCCATGTTAGTAGCTTTTGAAGTTATGGTCGGCCATTATTCGCGACCACATTGCGCTAGAGAGTCAGTGAAGACAGCGCCGGATTCGGAATGCAGCAATGCATCTTTTGAAGTATCTTGCGCGTAATTGTGACGTGTTTTTTGGGAAAACCCGCTTTTCACATTGCCAAAAAAATCGTTTTTATTCAAAAAAACCGTGGACCGAAAACCAAGCACGTTGGAAATAAAATTTGTACATAAAAAATTTCAGTTATCACTGTCACTTTGCGAAAGTAATTGAAAAATACAAACATTTTTTGGTGGGGCACCTTTAGACAATTGAAGGCAAAATTACCTGTTTTTTTACCTTTACCCAAAGAAACATCTGAAAATTGCAGAACAGGTTTCCCCTGGTGTCTTGCAGCATCCTTCCAAATGTCAAGTGAAAATATTGAGAGGAAAAAAAGTTATGGAACCTTTAGCATTGAATTAATTAGCTAATCCCTGGAAGATTTAGCTAATTAGCTTGTTGTTTATAGGTCATAACATTCGAACCACTAACGCTAGAAAGTCAATCAAGGGCTCTAAAGATTCAGATTTGTACCTAGTTTCCTTTACAAGAAAAAAAGACGTCGTCCGAAAATTACGTGACCCCGCCCACTTTTTTCACCTAAATATTATTTCCCCCCCCCGAAACAGTGACAACTCACTTTGTTGTTTGGAATCTTTTGTTAGCTGGGGTCTTCAGACGCAATCCATGCCAAGAAAACGTTTCAAAAAAGCTCACAGGGAAGTGTGAAAGGAATTTTTTGAATTGTTTGGAAAATTGCTAAAAAATCACTTCAGGAAAATCAAAAATTTGCATTTTTCTCAAAAATTTCCAATGCAAAGGTACCTTTTCAAAACTCATCGGATCGATTGCTGTCTTCCGAATCCGAGGTTGACTTCACAGACTCTCTAGCGCAATTCGTTCGCGAGTCATGGCCGATCATAACTACAAAAGCCTGCTGTGTGCAGTAGTTCACAAAGAGTTTTTTAATCAGTTGTGGGTGAAAGCGACCTTTCAGAACTAACGTTTCCATTACAAATGTCGAACCTCCGTTACTAGATTGGATCCCAGACCGCTGGCGTGCGACGGGGAGACTCCGCGCTGTAGACATTCTGCTGTGTTGCACTCTTGGACAAGCGCTTCTCTTTCCTCCTTCGTGGGATTGCGTTGTCGCTGATAAGCTTCGTATAGAATTTTCTGGAAACCAACGTGATGCCTCTTTAGTATGCCACTAGTTGAGATTTTTTCTAACCGCTAACCTTTCCACATGAAGCCCACAGTTATATCTGGAAAGGGTGCTTTAAAACACCTGCACTCCTTCAGGTTTACAAAGGCACTGCTTCAGCGACGAAACAAGCACAATGAGCGCGTTATAAAGATTTCCGCGAATAAGCATTTCAGCTTTTCAAAATGCTGTCTTGATGATTTTTTCATTCAAAAGAAATGTTTAGTAAAAGTGTCTGCGCAAACTTGTCAATAATCCATGCAGTTTAGCTGTGTTTTGTGCTATGTTCAAAAGGGTAGTCAGTGGGGACACGGGGACCAAGACCTCCCTACTTTGAAGACTAATTTATGCCAAACTACATAAAGAACAAGCAGGTTTTTGATAAACTCGCAAACGTTGACGCTTGACGTGTTGTTGTTCTGTGAGTTTGAGTTCGGACAACAGTTGATAACATTTCATTTTCACTCTTCATCTTCACTGACTTTTTCCATGAAAAATTACGAATCTTGGTATATTTTCTGCAGATTGAAGACTTTTGACAACTCAAGTTTTTAACCACAATTTTGTCCCCTAATCAAAAATCCTAACACTGTTTGTACATGTATTTCTTTAACATTTATTCAACAGATATTATACCAAAATGCTTAACAGTAAAAAATCTGTGAACCAGGACCGTAACCAGGGGGGCACAGAGGGGACGTTTCCCCCATGCAAAATTTTTCGCCCCCCTTGGAAAAATGTGCATGTGCTGAGCATAGGTCAAAACTATTGGATATGGTTTAAAAAATTTGGGCCCCTCTCAGAAAACTCTTTGCCACCCCTGGTGTCCCAAGCTGGATACGGGCCTGGTGTGAACACATCTGAAGAATAAACTTGTGAACTTCGTCTCTTTGGTTGAGAAGACGCTTAGCAACTTGTGTTCCAAGTTGCAAGTGAAAAATTTTCCTCAAAAAGCTGCGTGCCTCATTGCAAATTTAAGATAGGTTTTGAAGGTTGGCCCAGGATTACTGGCAATAAGAATTGGAATTGACTGCAGAACTACAAGAGAGAGAATAATGACCTTCTGCAACACGCACCATTAAGACGTTTTTCCGAAAAAACAATTTGTACCATTCTAAGATTTTGCACGAAAGCTTTCAGTGAACAAAATTTTTTCCTTCAGTGGATATGAACAAAAGTATTGCTGTGGGTAGTACTTTACAAAGAGTATATGAGGAAAACGCCTATTTGCCCAAATGTTTTCTTCAGTTCTTGCTTTCTATACTGACTAACAACCCCAAAGCTGTCACTTTCACATTAAAGCACGACTGCTATTTTAGTTACTCAAAAATCGGCTACATATCAACTGTTGATGTAATCATCGAAAATCTGCACTGCATAGAACCAAACAATTAAAATAGCGCATTTTGTGGTGACTAGTTCACATTTGTACAATTTTGGGTTGGTGAAAAAAGTTTTTTTTAATACAGGGAAAATGCATGAAAAGAACTCTACAGTGATATTTCTAGTGGAGTTTAAATGGAAGTTGTACTATCTTTTTTGATACTGGTTAACTTATTTTCTTATTGGGTCTGTTACAGATCGTCCGATTAAATACTCACCTGCGAAGCAGGTCCCCATTTAAATCTATTCCTTCTTGCTCTCAGGCTCACTCCCACGGCTTCTTCCACTTGTTCAGCTCTCATGCCGCTGCTTGCCACTTTGAACTCTGCAAATTTACATGACTTCAGTTGCCGGCGTTAGCCAGATTCAAATCCCTTTATACGTAGTGCGTCCTAGACACTGCATTCATTGCCCTGTTTTTCATGAAGTTTCCTCTGAATTGATTAAATGAACTGTAAACGTAAAAGTGATAGAGACTTCACTAAACTAACAAACGTAGCGCTGCAACCCATCTGCATAAGAAAAAAGACGTCTTCAGTATAAAACAAGAACTTTGAAAAAACCAGAGTTAAAATTATTGCGGTTGCTGACTGAAATGAACGAACCTAATCGCGGTGATGAAGATGCTAATGAAGTGGGAGGCATTTATTTTGTTCCTTGTCTTATAGCACAGGTGCCATTGAATAGCACTGTTAAGAGAAGCCTTGTGTATACTGTAACTCTTGTGTGCAAGGAATATACGTACGTGCTTCCACTTCATCCTGCTTTTTTGTCCACCACGCATAGAGCAGACAGCGCTTTTGGTTTTTCATTGGTGTTCCTTTGTTCAAATGTTGTGATAAATGACTTTGGTTCAGACCTGCAAAGCACAAAGGTTTTCATTCGGCAACGCGTGAAAAATTTCTGGGACCATTAGCGTATTTTTACCCAATCATTACTAATACTGCATAATGAAACGTTTATAATAATATGTCCAACCCCAAAATTCACAAAGGCATTACCACTAGCAAGTTTACCACACTTTTTAGTGATTCCAAATCGTCTTTTCTACACAGACAAATTTCAAAAGGAGCAAAAAGTTTGGTGCTGGTTAAATAGGAAGTAGCGCCGAGGCAAATGTCTATAAAACTTCGTTAATTTTCATTAAACTTGTGCTGTTAAAACGTAAATGGGGGTTGAGCTGTGTGGCAGGGTTGGCACTTTGGTACTACACTCAGAAAAATCTTTGCATAACCCAACCAAGCGTAAATATTCTTTTTCATACTTGATGCAAAAATCTGGCACGTCTCAGCAGAGCGTATTTCTCGAAAACACGCAAGATCGGTAACAGGTCGCTAATGCGCAATTGATACTGTTTGTGGTACTTGTTTCAGTTTCACTATTTGTTTTGTCTGTGAATACATCGTAGGGTTTTTCCTGCTAATCGATCCGAACATGTCTGGAGGAAAAATTATTTTCAAAATTTTGGCTTCGTCAACGAATCCGTAAGGTTTTGTATCAGGTGTAATTTAAATTACTCGTGTAGGTCTTAACCGTTCTACAGATAAAAACGAAAAATCATAAAAGTAACTTTAATTCATTGCAATTGTGTGTATTCACTGTAATTGTGTCCATATGCGCGTATAATTTTCGCAGGTATTGCACAATTGATTGCGTGTAATCTAGCTGTGTTAAGCGCCGTAATGTTGGTAAGTTTTCAAGTAGGGCTCTACATAATTGTTTCCTTGTTATTCATATTATAGTCAGTATCGTTCGTGTGGCGAACCAACAATCTCACTTCTGTTGCTGACTGGATTATTTTAATCATTTGTGAAAACCTTAACATATTTTCAACGATAAAAATGAACTGTAGACTTTTCATCACCGGCAGAAGTTTCCGTAACCCACAAATTTTTGGTTGGTACGCTGATTCGAGCTATTACGTTTACGCTAGCGAAACTTGAACTGTAAACAAGGACTTTTCAATGCGTGTTTCAAACGAGAGTCTACAAATCTGAGCGAAACGGTCTAAGCCGTAGTATGCATTTATACCTGTGCAATCCACTACTTCTCTTTGAGGAATGTTGTGTTGGCCCATGTACTGCTTTATATGACGTGCAGCTTTCCATGGATCTTCCCTGAAAAATAGCAAACAATTTGTTTTACTTGTTTCTGCTCTTCAAACAACAGGCAAACAAGTTTTTTGCTGCAACTATACCACACAACTATTTTCAAGCACTTTGTTACATCAAAGCTTTGAACTCCAGTTCAATTAATCAAATTCCCCATAGAATGATCTGTCTCTTTGCAAACAAAATTTTGCACATGTTGGATGTACTATCTTCTTTAACGTTATAATCGAGCCTGGTAATGCTTTCGCAGCATGAAAAGTGCATGGACCTAATTTAAAGTAAAACTCACGCATCTCAAACATTTTTTTAAATTTTTTCAAACGACAGCACAGTTGCATTGTTTCAAAAGTTTGATCAAACTAATGCTCGTTATTCTGGCGTTGTGTGGACAGTTCAGTATTGTGCGAGTATGACAAGCAGGATATATTCTGATCCCTGGGTTCTTGAATTGGGAGGAGTGAAAGGTTTGCAAGCGGGGCGCGAGTACGACAGCGACATATTGTTGAAAAGCAGGATGATGGCAAATAAATTGTTGTTCTGTTTTTCTTTTTGTGTTTGATTGTGAGGTCAGGCGAGGCCTGAGTCAATGACTNACACCAAAGCGGGCGTGACTGAAAAAGATTAAGAACGTCTGGAATCAAAACAAATGCTTTTGTTTCGTTTATGGTGTCCATGGGTTTTATCAATTTTATTGAAAAAGTTCCAGCGCAATTGGAATACCAAGGTTTTGCGAACAGAACTATCAGAATTTTCTGAATTACGTGTGGAATACTTCGGCATTCCTCCAAAGCAGTTAACCTACTAGAGCAGGGGTTCCCAAACTGGGGTACATTTGCCCATCTGAAGACGTACATTTAAGGTTAGCAATAGAAGGGAAAAATATGTGTATATATTATTTATTTTGAATTATTTATATATATATCGGTGAATATTATTTTCAAAAATCATTATATGCTTATTGGTACATATTTTTGTTATTTTCCTCTCAGCCCTTTTGTCATAAGAAATTTTTGGGGGTACATGCTCATCTATCGAAATGCTGAAGGGGTACATATCCAGAGAAAGTTTGGGAACCCCTGTACTAGAGAATACAGAACAAAGTTCAGAAACAACAATAAAGCCTTATTTATTAACCTGACAATAGATCAACCGGGATTGCGGTAGAAGAGTTGTAAATGGGCCTCATTTTGAAGCTCGAATGCTGTCCGAGCCAGAAATCACAAGCCCGACCCATGGGCGTCGGAAGGATTTTTTCCAGGGGGGGCCAAAAGTGGTGAAATTTTTTTCCCACTGGAAACTGCGGAAACAACCTTTTTTTGCTGAAATTTTCAAAATCCAGGTGGGGGCCAAGGTCCCCCCTTCCGACGCCCATGGCCCGAACCCGGCCGGACATTTAGTTTTGAAACCCGAGTTAGGACCGAAAGCCAAATTTACCGAGTGAGTCAAGATATGCGCAACTGCGGGGCATGGGTGGCGTAGCAGAGTAAATATGACTAAATATTTCACAATTAATCATTTTTATTGAAGATTTAATCAATTCTATTGTTACAACAGTAACTGGCAACAAAAGTGTTTTCACTGCGAAAAATATTTGTATGCAGGCTCGAAATCGGTTCGAAACGTTTTGACATACTTAAGCCCGAACCCGTCCCGACCTGAAAAGCCCAGCCCGACTTACAATCCTGTGCCGTACGTAGTGTCAGGGCAAAACTGCCTCGATTTCATTTGTACCGACAAAATGACATGTCGATCATCGTTCACCAATTCCGTTTTCCACTGATATTTTTTTGGAATTTGGATGAAAGCCAAAAAAAGCAATTAATTTTGCAACAAAACTGCCTTTCATGTCGTGGGTTCCTGCCGCGCAAATGTGTTCCGTCATTTCATAATCCTACACCAAAAGAACTATTTTTTCTGTGGCTATAGCACGCAATTTCATATGTGCGGTGTTCAACTTGCTTTTGAGCTTATCCACAATTATATGTTCTCAAAGGAAAATAAAGTCCATACGCAACGAATTACCCAAATTTTTATTGCCGTGATCAAATTGCAAAAACTGTTTTTGCGGCTCCGCAAACATCAAGATTATTTTTGAAAGTTTTTCTTGCCTGTTTTTATCTCGTCTTTGAAATGTTAAATTGCGTTAAAGTTAGACTAGTTTACCGATAATAGTATCGGATGCTTTGGCAACTAATAGAAAAGTACTAATAGCAGCAAAGAAAACAAGAGCGTCTTCAATAACACGCCACCATTTTTTGTTACACATGGAGAAAAGATACATACCGCTTTTGTTTTTGAACATTTAAGAGGCTTTGAGTAATGCACGATTTTTAATTCAATCCTTAAGTGGCATGTGCGGCAAAATAGGCATTGCATAATGCCGTAGTTAATTTAATAACGCGACATTCTCCTGAAAGCACGTCAAACGCTACTGAAAAAAACGCTCGAACTTATCTGCGTGTGAGTGATGTTTTTAAAATTTCGCAATACCTCCAAATTATAATATAACTTGACTTAACTACCTTTTTAAACATCTCTGCAGGTTTTGGTGTTTTTTTTCTGAGAATCAACCTTCTTATAGGGTAGCAACTGCGGCAATGCAGATCCCTTTTTCAAGTCTTTAACATGACCCGACAGGGCATCGAGCCCAGCCTACCAGCTTTTGTGGCGCGCACTCGACCAACTGTATCATTTAGCCGGTTATACATACAAACAGATATATATAAAACCACAAAATATTAAAATTTAGTCAAATACAACAGTATGGGCCTGGAAAGTATATGTTTATACCACGCGAAAATGAGACTCCGCTTTCATATATTGAAAAGAACAACTTGTTCGGGATAGGTTTAATCACAACACAAGGCAATCTGCAAAAGATAATTACTAAGTCCACTGAGACATCGTAAAGAAGATCAAAGCAATTTCGTGTACCCAGGGCCAAAAATTTGAAGCTCCATATCACTAACTATTAAGGAAAATCATTGTTTCAATTTCAACCACTTTACTGAGATTTATCTGTTACAAAATTGTACAGGGTGTTTCACAATTGTTGAAACAAAGCGGCAGCTTCTAAAACCTTTATCGATGACCTTATTCATTTTTCTCTTTCCAGATTGTCATAGGGAA
>JGI24158J21664_10012701_pt1 | contig 11148 bp, 5 predicted proteins | sample Ectturendosymbi3_FD_21664 | JGI IMG/M metagenome (IMG submission 21664)
TTGTTAATTTGTCAACTTAATGCAAATACCACGGAATGAATTTGCATGCAAATTTCAAGGAACATTGTAAATGGGCCAAAAAGTAATAATTAGATTTTGGTGGGAATCTGGGTTATCGTCTGCGTCCAGAAACCATCTCACCACTTTTTGCAGACCTTTCATCCACTGCGCATGTTTAAGATTGTGTTCTGCGATAATTCACTTTATCCGAAACAACTGCATTTATTTTGTCTGCTAAGGCTGATCAGCGCAATCGCTGACCCCATTAGCTACATTTCCAATTTCTGCAGCATAATAGAACTGTTGCACGAATTCAAAAACAGCAGTTGTCAACATAGAAGCATTCAGGCATTTGATAATGTCTCAGCAGGGAAAAAGGAAAACTAAAAGTTTGCTAGAGTTCCATACATAACAAAAAATCGGAAGTTCTCCAGGGTGCTTCAATGAGCATTCTCAATTCCTGTGTAGTTTAGCAAGATCCGATTTTTCAAACCGTAGTGTGCACCATATACAGCCTAGCCGCTGTCTTTCAATGCTCGACCGCTCGTCTTCGACAAGACATCAGCGAGCCTCATTTTGCAGTTGTAAATTGCTCTGACGCATTAATGAGTGTGTTTTACACCCTTGTTTTAACGCGCAGCTTGATATTTTTGCAATTATGAACTGCTGTGTAGTAGCGTTGTGTTTATTTTCCTCCGATAGTCTAATTTGGAGCGCTAATATTTTGTATTCTGCGCAATGACACATAAAATAAGGGGAGTGGATGTAGAAAAATATGCATAAATGTCAACAAACTTCGCCAAAACGTTGGTTGGGAAACACGAATATGACGTCAAATTGTGACGTCACAAAGGGCGCACACCAAATACAAATGACCATCATATGCCACTGAATGAAATCCACCCATGAAAATTTTCTGCGTACGCCACTGATTGCAATAATCCAACATTAGTAATTTGGCTACAGGAGATCTGATAGGTTGTAACCAAAATCATATAGAAAAACATGATGAAGGTGATTGATCAAACCAAGAATGGATTAAGCACAGGCATAGGGTAATAGATTTCCAAACATCTCCGGAAGTCTGAGAAAATTAGCTTCGTCCTAAGAAAGGATGTATTTGCAGGTAAATAACCAGCGGCAGATTTATGAGCCACCTAATAAATAAAATGACAACATGTTGTCGGTTACAACATCAATGTTATTTTCTAGTGGCTAATGCAAAGTATTGAAGTTATTTGAGTGAAAATATACAGCCATAACCAGTATTGGCAAGCTGTTGGTAGATGTTGATTCTACCCTTACAAACAACATCTATATACTGTCGGTGTCGTAGTCGTTATAAACTTCTCCGACCACATGAATCTGCGTAATGTCAATGTGGAAATGATTTAAATCACTGCAACGAGAGAAAATGCTTAGCAGCATGTCAAGACCAAGCATAGCTCATTACCTCTTAAATATACATGCCCACCGAAGCACAACACATAGAATATAGTATAAAGCATTCAGTTTCACAACCGCTTCTCTAGGAAGTGTCAGGAAGCAGCAACCTTAGGTGGATTCGACATACCTCACGCTTTTCAGCAATCTCTGACAGTTCTGCTGGCAACGCAGCAAGGTTAGATAAGCTGGCAGGAATTGCCTTGCAATCTTTCCTGCGGCTTTCTGGTCAAGTGGTCGAACCATCGCAGTTTGAGATCTCTCTATTCAGAAAAGTGGCTCGACATTCAGGACTTCACGAATTTCAGAGGTGCACATTTCTGTCGCGAAGCATCACCACATCCGCTGCTTCTACTTTAGATAGCACTCTTTTTCAGTCAATCGTGAGGATCGGAACAAAGACCGATTTAAAATTGACAACTTGCGTTGTTTGAAAGGTCCCGTTTTGTGACCACGGAGCGATGACACTCACGCAGAACTGCATTTGCTTTACCAATTTGTGTATCAAACCCCTTGTTCTGCCTTCCGTTACTCGTGAATACCACCTTAAGGTACTTGAACATCTGTAACTGATGCAGATTGCAGCTAGCTTGCAGCATGCAGTGCACAGGCACCAAGCACGGGAGTGTCCCACACCCCCGCAATTCTGGCCGGGAGTACGGCACTCCCGCTATTTTTTAAATTTTTGATTGAGCAGTTCTTTGTTAACAATAACAATAAGTACAAAGGCATTAGTCTGAAATGTACCGGAACGTTTTCGGATAGATGCGGAATAGAAGACTCAAAAATCGCAACGCAGCTTGAATCAGTTCTACGTTGTACTGCAGAGAGAAGCACCATCTCCTCTTTATGTGACTTTTACAAAGACGACGCAAACGAGGAAGAGTTGCACAGCAAAATCCAGCAATTTTTGTCTAGTTCAAACAGTCCCACTCCAAACGCTGTTTCGAAAGTGTCTGTGGAACGCCGAACATCTTCTGTGCTGCTTGTGAGGCAGAGCGTACCTTCAGTGAACTTCATCGCATTAAAAATGATCTCCGATCGACCATGACTAAACGTAGATGGGTTTCTTGTTGTTTACTAAATATTCATTCCACTGTGACAAACGAACTTAATGTTGAAAGACTGATGGATATTTGCATTGGTAGGGCTGCAGTTCGCATAAATACTTTAGTTAATTATGCGATTTCGACTTTGCATGATCCCTGGTTGGTCAGTTGTCAACGTGTTCTTAAAATTTTGAAAAAATTATTGAGTAATCGAATAATTGCGAGTCGCCTGTGAATTTGATATTAATGTGAGAGCGGCTTTGGGATATGTCAACCGATTATTTTACCAATTTAAGCAGATTTTGACGTCATATTTTGTGACGTCAAGGATTCTGCACACCCGTGGAAATTTTCAATTCGGCGCCTATAACACATTGCCTTGGATTTGTGGCGACATAATACTTCGGTCTTTTTCTTTTTAGCGTATGTTTCATTCCAGCGTGATTGCACGCTGCTGAAAACCGATCAAGTGCATGGCCCTGTTCAGATGAAGCAAGCAATACCAAATAGTAAATACCGTAAAAAGTTAACGGTTGATCTTGCAGCTTTAAGCAAACGGTTGACATCCTCGTAGACTCCGCTTGTGACTGTCCAATTCATAGACTACGAAGTGGAGCGGTGACACCTCATACCCTTGCCACAGTCCAACAACCATGGTGAATGGTAATGATTTAACTTCGCCGACACAAACTTCTTAAGCAGGAATGCAATGACTTGACGGACTGAGCGTCAACGCCGTACTCCCGCAACACCCCTCGAAGCGTTTAACGAGGGACACGTGTCAAGCGAAATCTCTGATCTATTCTTGTATGTCAGTTATTTCACTTCTCAGGGCAAGCTGTCAAGTTTTTGATGTCTGATGCGAAAATAAAAAAGCTTTTGGTCAGACGTCAGATTGTCCAAAACATGTGACAGTTTGGGAATAGCTAACCGCTGAAAAATATTTGACTTAGTCGTAGACGTCAATTCGTTTTCTTTTTCCAACCCTAACCCAAAAGCTAAGCCCTAACCCTGAATCCCAACCCTACACCCTAATCATCAGTTCTCAGCACATTTGATATATCAGTGGACAACTATCGCTTGTGGAATGCATGACCTGGAATATCACTCTGCGCACGCGCAGACCGCGTGAAGTCAGCGATTTCGCACATCAGAAATTTTGCTTGACACCGATCTTTCTGAAGTCAGAAAAATATGTGTGGGCATCTTTGACATACTCCCAAGATTTTTCAAAAATTTGCTGCAGAGTGAAAACGTGGTCTGCGGTGCTGCGGCCAGGACGAATACCGCACTGGGTAATCTCAAGTTTCGGTTCAATTTTTCGGGGAATCTCGTTTCAAGGCACACGGCACATCTTTCCAGGGAGGATAATAGCTTCTCATGGTCTGCTTGCAATAAAGCGCATGCAACTGCACAAGGTGTGTCACGAAAATGCAGCTTGTGCCTTACAGACAAAGTAAATTCTGGCAATAGACTTCTGCTAACGACCATGAAAAAGAAACAGAACCAAAGCAAAATTCCGACGAAGGGAAAAATTTAAGTTAACCAGAGTTTGGCAGCCCGAAAAACGAAAGCAATCCAGCCGAACTTTACTCACGGGACCCCAGCGCGGAACGCCGGCTGGGCAGTCTTGGTCTGTCGCAGCGAGATGCTGCGTTGTGACGCAATTTAAGTTTTTTATTTTTTCTGTCGCGAAACTGCTTACGTTTTGCAGATTGGTTCCGGATGAGCACGGTTACGCGTGAAACACTGATCGTGCCACTGAATGAAGACCCTGGTTCTAATAAATACGAGTAAGAAGCTCTGCTAATAAACGACATGCTCTGACACTATAAGCGCCGAACACTCAACTGCAACAGCTTTCTCCAAAACCAGCCAAGAAAAAAATATTTTTTCAGATCTTGCGTTGCAGTTCTTGTTCTCACGCAACGCTAAATCATTAAGTTTGAACTGAAGGTATCATTGAACAGCATACGTCGGGACTTTTAAACTCAACTTAAGTCAGGTTAACGCGTGTAACACGTCAGAAATCGCAGATTCGTCACACAGACATAAATTGAAAAGTTATGGCTTACCATCTGTAGCATGCTTCTTTCATTCAAAGCTAGCGATTCTCCCTGCTTCAACTTAATCCTTTTTTTATCAAGGCACTTCATGGCATACCTTTACACATGAAAATGAAGTTAATTGGCAATCGTTTGCTCCGGTTACAAGTACAGCCCGCGGCCGATGTTTCACATAAACAAGTTAAAACTTGAGTGTGCAGTACGTTTTTCGCTGGATAAAATGCTCACAGTGAGCAACGACACACACGCTTGTATCTCACATTGTGCCAGTATCTGCTTTGCGGCATCCGTAGACTTCGCCGAAGCCACCACGGCCGATAATTCGATGAACACTGAAGTCGTTCATAGATAGCTGAAAAACATAATTTTTACGTAAATTTAATAGTTACCATTTTAGCATCAGTGCTCTTAATAAATGACAAACATGTCGGTGCGGTTTGCATTCCGCTTTGCTTGCTTGACAGCCTTTAGTTACACGGGGATATTTGCATGTAAGCAATCCAGTTGACAAATACCACTGTCACTGACCTGCTAGTCTTTGCAACATGAAGTTTAAGTAGAATTAGAAATGCACGACAACAAAACACCGCAGACGGTACAAAAACAAAATTTGTGATTGCGTTTGCTGGAACAGGTCAAGCTTTACTATATTTTTCCTCTATTTTCGTTTTTTTTTAGTTTTATCCAGTTAAGAAAAAACGCAAACACTACACCTGATTGATAACAGAATATTCGTCGTTAGTGACACATCCTGTTTACGCATATTAAATCGAAGTCTGAAGAAGAGTTTAAAGCGGAGTTGTCTTTGCCAAACAAATTCACGGACAAGGTCAGTGTTTTTAAAAGGCATTTTGTGAGACCGTTTCCGTCTCTCAAATTTTCCTACGGTTTCTCACAATACAGCAGAACCTCGCTGCATAACCACCACCAAATGCACTAAATCCCCGCTTTATGACCATCTCGGTGTTTAGATGAAATAGTTGCGGTCTCTTAAAATGTCTTAGCAGCCACCAAGGTCAAAACCTTGACAAAACACCCTGGACAAGGACAATCGTTTGAGCTTTTCGGTCCTTAAAAACGAACCTTCTTGGAGAAAATCTAGCATTTTAACATTTTACATTCTTACTATACTTAAAGTGCCCTATTGAAGAAGACTTATCTTGTTTTGCACAAAAAAATCTTGGCAGCCAGCAGGTTTAATGTCTTTGAAAAAAGCCTCTTTAACAAACATCCATTGTTCACAACAAAAAATAAAAACAATTTTTCGAAACCGGTATGTGACAAACAACAGCTCTGAGGTACTCCCAGATGCGAAACAATCACAGCTCCAGAACGCACTAAAAGTTACACACGTTAAATCGAAAAGTTTAAAAACAGTGAGATTTTGCATTTACACATGGGGTCATCTGACATCAATGAATAAGAGTGAACTAGTTTTGGGGTGCTAAGAACCACTTACGCGAAGACTTAGCTCCACATTCTTCCACTGTAGATATCTTGTAAACTTTTCACTGAAAACAAACAGATGCAGAAGTGAAGATCACTAAGTGCAGCAGAGATGACTTAGCAGACTCCAATTACACATGTAGACAGTGTGTCAACAGGCGGCTGTTAAAGGTTTGATGACACGAAGAAGAAGCACCACCACATATGGAATGTGACTGCACAGAACATCAGAACATAACACTGTAATTATTCATAAAAATGATTCTGATTACTGCAAAGTGCAAGTGGCACTACTTACACGATATTCAGAAATTAGTTTTCAACACTGATGAAACTTCGATTCAGATAGAGCTCCGCTTTAGCTGAACACACAACGTTTTTTCACCTATTTTAGAACCACCCATGTGCAACTCAAGATGTATCTATTTTTAGTTTTACCGTTGAAAACACGAAGTGATTTGGTACAATTAACACATACCCATTGTCTGATCGCGTGCCGCGTGCTTTGGGAAAAAATGGTGTTTTCAGTGCTAAAAGCAGACGAAAACCCTTACAGTTTCACAAACAACAGTACATTTTTATGCAAACATGAAGATGAATTTATTTCAAAATCCCTAATGGTCAACTGTAAACTGGGCAGTGGACATCCTACATATGCACTTCCTTTCCAGACAAATTTTCGCTTTCCTATAGCTACACTTCCTTGGGAATTAACAGAACCCCGTTTAATCTAAACATTTAAAATGCTGAGAAACTTGCACACCACTTAAGGAGATGCTATTTAGAGGCTGCAGAGACTGGAATTTAGTTCTGCAAAGGCACATGGGTTTGTGACTTTAATACAGGTGTTTTGATCCCATTGTGTAAACCAAAAAGCAGGAAAGTACCGAAAGTACCGTACGTACGTGCCTAGATGGAAGAGTTTCTACCAATGATTTTAGATCTAGACGACTGCTTTTTTTCATTATCAATTTTTTTGTCAGATATAGACACATTATTTAAAACACCTTCTTGATCAGTGAAAACTAATGTGAAAGCTGGCATCGTACTAATAACATTACTTCAGGTGTTTTCCCAAAATCATTTTGTACCCGGCATTTTCTTGTTGTGAATCATTTGGTTTAACGAACCTTCCAAGAAGTTGATGCAAGTTCAGAAGTGTTGAAACACTTAATATTTTGTATTAATCACACTTTGTTGTGCCCCACAACAAAAATTTCAAAAAACGAAGGTTGTATGACACGAAATTGTTCCAACCTCACGAAAAAATGTTATGAAAAAACAATCTTTTTCGGCCTTTCCACTGAATTAAGCATACCGAAGACAAATACAGCGAGCAAGTACAGACACAAATGCATTACACAGGTAATTGAACTGTGAAAATGAAAAGCATATCATGCAACTTACTGCCGATTTATTACCTTCGAACAAAGGAGTCAAAGAAAGAATCTTTCAAACTAGCTCGAATTTCCTTGTCATATACCTGCACACAAAGTCATATTTGTCAACCAGAAACTCCAAGAAAAGTGATAATTTCAATCTCTAGGTCGCTGCAAGCTTTCGAGGAATCAGCCGAATGGGCTCTGCTTTCTTCCCTTTGCGATGATTCAAATATGCGCATATCTGTGGTATTCAAGTAGCTAGTCTCCACAAAGGCGACGAAGTTCAAATCAGCATATTTCGGAAATCGATTCCCTAGGAAACAACTTTGTCGCCTTTGTGAAGATTAGATACTCTAACAAAGTAAATTACCCTTTTATTTACAGTAAAGATTTCTTACTCATATCAGCTGGAATCAGATTCTAACAGACTTGTGCTCTACCAAGACGTCCAGCATTCTAACGCAACAAGCAGGCAAAGCAAGTTTCACAACCAATGGCTGACATCGGTATTTATAACTTACCAAAATCTTTCTGGTTTCTCAAAAAAATACATCTGCCACATAGTTTAAGGCAAGATTAGACAAGTTTTTTTATGGTGTGGGAGATTGGAATATTTGAGGTTTGGTTCCGTAGTCATCCAGCGTTTTTATTTACCCCAAACTACATATTTCAGCAGCTCAAAAGTTTTGTAAGCAAATGTGCACATGCCCTTACCTGTGAAGCTTTTTCAAAATGTAGGAATAGGAAAAGAATTTAGTGGAATCACCCGTGACCCATGACTTATGGCAGAAGGAAAAATTGGGTTTATGTCTAAATTCATTGTTTCTTTTGACTGTTTTAGTAAAACCGGCTCAATTCTCACATGAAAACAATTCCAAAGTTGCCAATCATCTGTGCTGTAAAATCACATCTACTCAAGATTGGGAAAGGCATTGGGAAGGCATGCATGTAACACGATTCAATAACATTGCCAGTTTCATTTCCTTAAAGGCATCGCCTGATTGCAGATTGCATACTTCGTGTGAACATGGCAATCACTGTAAATGGCCAGGATGAGCTCAACAGGTCAAGACAGATTAGCTACCAGATGCAAACTATCAACCAACAGCAATCTGCAAATGAAGTGTTGCACAGTGTAACAAATGTATTTTAATAGCAGTGGGTATATATATATTGTGGGGGGAAACGCTAGCCAAATTTACAAATTGGAAATCACATATCAAAAAGATCCTGTTCAGCTCATTCTTGTGCACTGGCAATTGTTTGAAGTGAACAACACAACCGCAGGATTTCTATCCTACAATACATATATTATCACATACCAAAGCGATCAACCAATGTTTCATAGGCAATAGGCATGCATACACAATGACCTTCAAAATATCAAACCTCACCTGAAACAAATCAGTTGGATATTGATTCTTATGAAGCTTTGCCCTTACGTGGTCCAGGGCAAATTTTGAAAACTCCTGAAATTTAAAAGAAATTTATTTTTAATTCACAGTAAGCTAAACACAAATGTTCCACATCGCACATGGTACGATAGTTGGTTGCCTAAAGCACAAACATTTTTTGTCTTAGTTACATCAGAACTGACACAGCTTTATGAGTGGAGTATAACTTGTCAGTTTTGCACAGTCATATCAGCAACAAAAACACTGATGCCAGTTTTATAGCTTTTACTAAAAATTTCGTTTCATGACTAATTTGCATGCAAGCACAGCTATTTGCATGAGGAGTACAAGGTAGAGCCAGAGTCGCATACATTTCATGTAGAGAATGACATGAAGAAGAGTCAAACAGTCACTGAGAATTGTTAAATTCATAAAAATGTTTTGACCGCAGGGAAGCTTGTATTTACAATAAAAGTGAGCAGTAAAGTTAACAGGACAACTTTAACTGTTTAGCTTTACTATACAAACGAACTGAACCAAGCAAACGACACTACCAGTGGCTGTTAAATTTTAGATATTTATTTAACAAAGTTCTACAAAAACTGCTCCTGAACACCCTTTGAGAATCTGTATACCTAGCAAACATTAACCCAAATCGCATCTGGTATTTTTCAAATGTAACTGCAACAGCTGTCAGCATTCATGTTATATGTTGCTCATGATTTGGAATGACCCTGTATTTTTCTACTTCACCACATGAAACATAATAGTGAGAATTTTGCATTCCATGGAATTCTGAAAACCATCCAGGCAAGCTTTAAGCCAGGATAATGTAGGCTAGCAAACACAGTTGCTTGGCTGGAGTTTCAATACCTGAAACACCAAAGTAGTTTATGCAAGTGTAGATGAAAAAACAAAAACAGTGTTGAAACAAATGAGGTCCAGAAACTCATTAGTTGGCTGGTCTAGCCTACACTAAAAAGGCTTAGGCTAGCCTAATGAAAGTACCTGCTGTTTGGGTTTCCTGCAGCACATTCCTATTGTGTTTTTCACTACCGTATGGTGCGATGTAAATGTTGAAACATGTTTGACTTGAAATCAGACTTCACCACATGCACTAGCAGGAAGTAACATCATGAAAACAAAGCCACGAAGCTGATAAACTCACTGCTAGACGCAATCTGCATTAGGCTTAACGAACAATTTTGTGATGTAGTTGAACCCTAAGTTACTGATGTACGAGTAGACCAAGTTATAAGAGACTGTTCCGGTCCCTCAAAATGCCTTGAAAAAGAACACTGCACATGACTTACAGCTTTGCGTGGAATTTTTATCTGGTGGCATTATTTCCCATGTATTTACAATCTATTCAGAGTCACCTCTCAAATCCCCAACCTATTTTGTGTCTCAAGCCTTCGACCCCTCACAGATCAAGGTGAATCACATTCACTGATCAAATTTATGCCCTTCCAGTGTGAGACATCTCAATAGAACAAACAGAACTTCAAAGCATTCTTTTAAGAATAAGTTTTCAGGGAGTGATAAGAAAGAAAACACCTCTGGCTGGTCATCTACTTGGTACCCAGGCAGCCACCCATCAAACCTAGTTTCTGATGGTTAAGATTTTCAATAATGTCCTCTTAACCACAATGCCTACAGAAGGGGTCTCAAACATGTGGGTCTGCATGTGGCTCACAAGGACATGTGTTTTTGGGAAGTTACAAATGATACAAGATTAAGTTATTTAGGTCATTCAGCGGTGTTTAAAAGTGCTCAGCTAGCTAGCACATCAACAAGCTTCTTTCAAACGAACGTAGAGAAGACTACAGATGATCCCAATTAATTCAAAATACCTTTTGTATGAAAAAATGTGAAAACTGTATCTACTAAGGTCCAGGTAAAGAAGAAGAAGGTAACACCATTTTTGTGTCACCATCATAATGCGATGCTAGGGTAGTCATATAGCAGCCCTCAGGTTACTTTAAAGTCCTCATCTGCCCTCAGAGCAATTTGAGTTTGAGACCCTGCTATGAAGTAACCAAATGGTCTGTCCATTAGAATTTATACTTCAGTTTAAGTTTTTTTGTGCTAATGCAATTGCATTACACATATTCACAACTTTTAATATTTCTATGTGCCTTCAAAAAATAGCAATACTATGTGTTTCTGAAACTTTCAAAGCATGCAGAGGGTGATTTGTTAGGGGCCAGCCACAATTTAGTATGTATNATCATAAAAGCAAATTTCAGATACACAGTTCTTTATTATCCNTTCTTTCCTGACAAAAAGGGGAGCTTGTGAATTAGCAATTACTACAATCACCTCTTTTTCACAGTTTTCATCCACAAGTGCTAAGGCAACAGAATTA
>JGI24158J21664_10012704_pt1 | contig 11148 bp, 8 predicted proteins | sample Ectturendosymbi3_FD_21664 | JGI IMG/M metagenome (IMG submission 21664)
AGTTGTAAACTCGGGCTCTTTTATTTGGGCCTCGTCAGTGTCACTGTTCATATATTTTGGTTCCATGTCTGGCCTTTCCCGTTCATGTTGCAGGTGACCTGAATAAAAGAATATCATTCGTTGTAGGTGTTCTCTCGACTTCGTTTGCTCGCGCTTTACTCAAGGTCATCTGTTAGAGTCCGAGCTGCCCTATGCAATTAAGTATTTTTAAAAATGTGTTTCATATCGGATTGAATGTTTTTTGAAGCAATTGATTTTTATAGATTATAGACCATTGCATTTGAAGTCCAATCCAATAGACAGTTTCCATTTCCAGAATAATATCAAACGAACGAAAAATTGTCCAATAACTAGGTCTAATATGAATGAGCCTAGTAAGAAGAGGACTTACTGGCGTTATCATTGCTCTGTGACGTACGTTACTTAACAATGGAGAAGTTATCACGAGAATTTTTCATTTAAAATTACGTAACTAACGTCCCAGAGCAGCGATAATAATGCCCGCCAGAATGAAAGCTAATGAAAATTTTAGTAACACAAGCGTGGACCGGTTTTATTCAGTCAGACTAAGTTGTATGTGCCCGAGTGACGCTGTTGACCTGGGTTACCCCTATAACAGCCTATTTGAATTTCAGGTGGTTCACCGATACGTTTTCATAGTGGTGTAACTTTGTCTCAAATAGTGTAATTTAGACCAGGTGTCGGGAAGCTTTTGGCTAAGGGAGCCATGAAACCTACATATTTTTAATTGTGTCTCCGTGAGAGCCATATCATATTTTTCAACACTTAATGCAACTAACGTACTTAATTAATGTGTGCATTTTAAAGAAAACTCAACAATTTTAAACAGTGGAAATTGTCTGAATTTTCTCTTTAATAGCATGCTTCTTACTGTTAATGCGACTTCTGGTGCTGCATGGTGTTGCTGATAGTTTGTAGGAAAATGACAGCAGAAGTTTCATCCGTAGCAATCGTGTTAAGACAATATCAAGCGAGCCAAATGCCGTCATCAAAAGATCCACATCTGGCTCGCGAGTCATAGGTTCCCGACCCCTGATTTAGACCTTCATATAGTGAGTAGGCAATGACGTCATATTTCAATGCTTGTGACGTCACAGTTGCCATTTCAAACCACAAAAATTATCTATAGTCTTTTTGCCGTGCACTTGTGCCCCCCACTTTGAAGAAGATTCCGCCGCCCATGGCTGTACGCTGCGCCGACTGCGAAATAAACAAACAAATGCTTTCAGCAATTCAAATCGAGGATATAGTTGCGATGTGCCAGAGACCATTAAATGGAGCACATGGCTGCAGCAGTACATATATGCACCTCTGGTGCGTATATGCTACTGAGGGATGCAGCATGTGGCTTGCCTGCGTACCTCTGAAGACATCGCCAGTGTTGCTGGCTCGATCTTATCTCAGTCCACGTAAAACGTTTGAGTCAAGTACAAGTTACAACAAATTTGTTAAATGCGGTCCGGTAGTGCATCCCCAGTGGTGGAAGCATGTGGCACAAAACATTGAATTTCATGCATCTCGTTGTTTTTGACAAAACTTTGAGATAAGTTGAGCTGCACAACCTGACCATCCTTCGCAAGTTCATTTTTAATTTGCTTGGCGAACAAGCTGATTATCTTGTTTTGCGTATGCCAGCTGATGTACGAAGCGTTACTTGGAGCATTCTTAAACAAGTCAATTGCAGCATTGTCAGCAGAATCTAAGCGCGGTTTCAATGCAGCTACAAAAAAAACGCCTTCATGATCGGGTTCTTCAGTGCTAAACTGACCTGATGCAGTCTCCACGTAGAAGTTCTTGATGACCGCTAAACTCGACAACCTTGATAATGTGTCCCATCAGCCAAACTTCGTTTGGATCTATGTGATTTTTTCTGCTTTCGGAAAGGGAAATGTGCACTACCGGAAAATCGTGAGAAGATGAAGGAGTCCAGCTATTTGTAGCAATAAAGATTTTAGGTCGTCTTCGCGCAGAGAACGTCCCATAGAATTCTCAATGTCAGAACTAGGACTATTTTTATGACTACAAATCGAAAAATATGACTTTCTTTTTTGAGAGATATGACAACATACGAACTGACTTTCAAAGCATCAAATTTAAGCTAATCTCCGCAGGTAACAGCTCTTATTTGAGTGTTTACGTGTGATTCGAACAACGCACACTCGAACAACGAACAGAATACTTCTGCTTCACTTGAAAATCACCACAAATATTCAAATGTATAATGAATTTAATCAATCAGCATTAAAGTACAATTTCATGTAATTTACAATGTTTTCATCCGCAAAACTTCTTTTTAAGCGAATCATTGATTTCTATGAGGGAAATTATCTCTCCACAGACGCTGACGTAGGCTGCAATTTTAACAATTGAAGCTTATAATACTCGACAAATGTTTAGTCTACTCAACTCCACAATTGTTTTATCTCATTTTTCCAAGTGCTTCTTAACGTGAAGTACTTTCTGAGTTGCAGATGGTCATTTCCCAAATGAAGATAGTAAATATAATCGCTGGCTTCTTGAATTGTGTATGTACGACTTACCATTTTGAGAATTAAGTTTGTCATCGCAGCATTGAGTACTTCTTGTCAAGTGACTGGTAAGCTGTTCATCATTCAGTATATTTTTGACCTGTCTCACAATTTTTTATTGCAGATTATATTTTCGTTTTAGAGAAATTGAAGAAGTATTCTTGAATTGCTGACTGTGATGATACCCCAACTTTTACACACCAAGAAGCAGAGTACATGGCATTTGTTCTATTTGAATCGGACTTCAAGCGAAGATGGTGAGTAAGTACGTACATGATAAGCTGGTAAAGCTCACGTTTTGAATGATAGGCTAAAAGCAAACGATCTGACGTGGCAAATTTTCTTAGAAAGGGCATTGTGAAATTAAATCTTGTACACCTGCACCACACTTCTGCATAAAACGTTTTTTTTAAATCAGGTTGAAATCAAATTGTGTATTACCATCGCATATGCCTACATAGACTCAAGTGAATACCGATTCAAACAAATCTTGTGTGTATGCAGTAGCTACCAGAAACGGATACGAATCCCGATCTACAGTACTGTACAAGTCGAGTCTGAGTCTTCACACCTCTGCCTCCCAGGTCGAGTCCAGAGTCAAGTCAAGTTGATTTCTTCACGATGCCGATTTAAGCTGAGTTCTTCATCAGACCCATTTGCCCGGTAATTTGGAATCTTTCACTTTTGTTCTCAAGCCGTGTTTAGTCCTTCATTCTGGTTCTTATTTGCAAAGTTAGTGAAGCGCAGGAAGGGTATAGCAGTATAAGCTGTAATAAGACACAATCGACTAATGAATATTTTTGCAGAAATAGAGGTGGAATTGGCGGAAACACCAACCTTCCCGGGACGTTTCCGCGCCATACGCCGAAATTTCCGAAAGGTTTCACTGCACACAAAAGAAAAAGCTATCCAAGTTCATTGACTTTTTCCGATCCAAAGAATTACCCAACATTTCCCTGATTTTGACGAATTCCTCAAGGCCAGGGGAGGCGACCGACATCCTTTCTATACGCCTATGGCAATACTCTCCATACGAAGGAACCTGCGAGTCATTACGAGTTCCTGCCTTGTCCGAGTCAAGTCAGTTTTTTTTCAAGAAAGGAAATCGCCTCGAGTCAATCAAGACCCGTTTCACTGCTAGTTACAAACAGAATACCTCCATGTTGACTTAAGTTGCCATATCTCCTTTAACTACTTGTCGCATTAAAGCACATTTAAAAAATATAAGAGTCAAGGTAGTTTCATGGTAAAATGCGTGCAAACGCAGTAAAATCATGTGTGATCTGTGCAATCCATTTGTTGAAATTGGTAGCAAACTTGTAATTAACATTTGTGTTCATCGCATAAACGTAACAACACAATAACATAAACCACATTCAACGACTATTGGTTCGAAGAAGCTTAGACCATCTTTTCTGCACATTCCAAATATGCTATTTAGACTGTGGAAGAATATTGGCAGAAATTGGTGTAATCGACTACCGCTGCATAAAAGCACACTTTATGCAATCCTATTTGCGATAATAACAGCGGTAAGGATACCATGCTTTTAGCAAAGATGCCTATAACACACTTAAACATTTGGTGGGTAGCAAAGCATGACTCCTTTCAAACAGAATACTGTATTCTGCACACCAGCAATTAAGCGAAGCAAAGCAAAAGGCTCTTAAGATGTTTGTTGTGGTGTACGTTCACTTGCTATTGCCTTTATCAACATAAAAGACACTCTGTGAACAGAAATAGCTTACAGATTTTGTAGCCAATATTTTTTTAATGAGTATACTCAGATTCACTCCGGCTTAATTGTTTGAAAAAAAATTGTATTATGTTTCACCGTCACGTGCCAAACCAAAGTAATTCAAGGTAGAGCTCATTGTCCATCAGCGGTTCTGCGGTTCTGCTCAAAAACCAGTTGAAAATTCAAACTTCACAGCCTTTTTTCACAGTTCTTAAAATTTCAAACACGTTTAGTGTGATCGAGTACAGTAATCTGAATAGGGTGAGGAGTATTAGACGCAGACTCAACTCAGATGCTCACAAAGTATGCTTAGTTGGAGACACATGCAGAAAAGTACAGATACTGGCTCGGTATAACAATCAAAGTACGTATAGGCTACGTGGTTTAGAGAATTTCCACCTGCCCTCAAACATCTGCAGTCTTTCCATTTGTCGCGAAGAGGTTAATTGCACGTCATCCAGAATCGATTGTGCATCGTTCTCACTATTGTGCACGAAACCTTCTGCGCGAACCGGGTTGCTTAATTTAACTAAAGTATTATAATCTAGAACGGAGCAGCAATATACCATATTTCCCGTAAAAATGGGAAAAATAATTGTCTGTGACACCGGTGCTTGTTTCAAACTGTTTTACAGTTTTGTGACGTAAATCGTTCTGTTGCTGCATTCAAAATCAGTGCAAAATGTTTGGAATGGCATTAACTCAATTTCTGAAATTGTTAAAGCAATAATGGGCCGTATTTACTGTATTCATGTTTTTTCAGCATTTATTTTCATTTGCGATCTTTTAGAAATGTAATACACCAGGAGTCGGCAAACACTGGATCGCGGCCCGGTGCCGGTCCGTGAAGAAATTGTTACCGGGTCGTGCGGAACCAAGGACAAATCGGTTCAAAAGTTACTGGAACGACTGACATAAGGAACACACTGTGGGAGCCATTGACTACCATAATCTCTAGAGGTCGGAGCATCTTATTGCGAAAAAGAAAGCCCAGATCTTTCATTGAATCAGTGCCATGATGACTTACGCATTGTAATAAATTTGCTTGTGCCAAGTACTATTTTATTGAGGGCCGGCCCGCAAAATAATGCCAGGTTAAAACCGGTCCGCAGTGAGAAAAAGGTTGCCTACCCCTGCATTAAACTATCTTGAACAACTCAAGATTTAAGCGGAAAGAAATCGTCGTTTAACGCAATGTCAACTTAATTTCCAATTGTAGACTTTCCTGTTCAGATATATTCACCACCATGAAAGACTCACAAAACGTTTGCAAGATTTTAGAAAATCGGGAATCGACAGTAACTTTGTTGTCAGAACTTATTTTACTCGGTGTCAGTCAAGTGGATGAACTTTCCCGAAACATAAAACAAGGTCTGCAGAAGGAAGGCAGCAGTGGCGTTGTATCCTGCAAGCAGCTTTGGCAGAACAAATGGCTGCGGCTGCATTGGCAAACACCGTGAAAGATCAACAAAAGTGGCGTTCCAAATTCCCGTCATTGCTTTCACGACACGTCTTCAAAAGATCAACAATATTTTTTTCTGTATTTCCGACAGGCCGTATACACAGAACGGTATACGAGACGGTGGCTTCATTTGCTGGGTTGTTGAACTCTGCACGGTGTCTCTCATGACCAGCAAACTTTTGCTGCGTTCGTCGAACGTTAATATTTCGAGTATTTCCAGAAGACTCAGACAAATTGCTTTCGACAATACAAGGAAAGCGCACATTACGGAGTAAGCATGAAACCACTCTGAGTTTCACCCTTGATTTCTGATGTGACAAAAAAAACAACATTTAAACAAATTTTGACTGCTAACCTTAAATTGAAACTAGTGTTATTTTAACCAGTTTTCGATTCACGATAGAAATGGAGTCTGCAATTGAAAATGAAAAGGAGATTGTGGACCCGTTTTGTGACCCGCAATATCCAGTACGGGTAAATTACGAAACAGTTTTGGATGCAGCAGAGAAAATCAAGGGCGGAGTGATACGGACGCCTTGTACAGTAAGTCGGTTTGTTTTTGAAGAATGTTGTAAGTTGATAGGTTTGCAGAAGGAAAATAAAACATGAGCAATCTTTTTATTCGAAAGAAATCGCCGCTGGTGCGCCACGGTAAAAAACAACAACAAAAGAACTCAATACTTTTCACGAAATGAGAATTCTGTGTCAATCAGATTGGATAATTTACAAGCGTATCCTGTGACAACTTATATGTCAGTCTGGGCGCACTGAGCATCTACGTAGTCTCCAATCTTACTAGCAATTTGATTACAAATCTTTTCATATCACGTTCACCACTATGTTAATAAAGTATGCAGTAGAAATACTAACATTGCTTAGCATCGGCGGAGCAAAGTAATTCGGAGGAGAGAGCATTTTTGCTTGTTTTTAATGAAATTACCAAGTTAAGTTTTTCCAAATATTTTTAAAAACGGATGTAACACAAGACACTTTACTCAAGCTTTTACAATAAGTTGCACGAATTTCAAATTTTTTGAAAATTCTGTGATGTGATGAGCATTTCAAACAATCTTTGTCCTTGCTTGCACAGGTTGACTTACTTTTCTTTTAATTTTTCCACAGTTTTGACAACTTTTCCGCATTCTCAAGTTATCTTTTTCATCACAGCTGATTTTACGGCGAAATCGGAAAACATTTGACAAAGTTGCTGATAGCTTTGTGTTAGTTTGTGTTGTGTTAGTTGGCCAAACGACATCTTGTCTGAAGTTATGATTTTTGGTGTTGTTTTGATTGTAGCTCAACCGAAATTGCCATCAAATAAACTTAGTCTTGTGAATCAGGCGCTGTAGAATATTAACTTACGGCCATAACTTTGCGATCAGAACTGTAGATACATCAGTCGCAGGCAAGCTTTCTTCAAAAACTGGAGAGTAAATCATGTCAAAGGATTTACTTTATGGCAAATGTTATTACAATCTATGTTTTTTGCTTACATAGAGATCAAAGCTGTCGGAGGAACTGGAAATGGAGTTGTATTTTAAAAGAGAGTTTACGCAATTCACTGGCAGGTATACTGTAGTACTACTTTCGTTTCTTCTGTTTTGAATGATTCACTTGGTTTAAGGTAAATTAAAAGCATTTTAGATCTTGACCATGTTTCATAGATATTTTGCTCTTATTTGCCATTTAATGAATTACGGCGAAAAGGATTTCAACACGCCCTTTGCTTTTTGTACAGTGTTGGATGGTAAAAACGTTCAAAACCATTTGTTGTCGCTGTATCAACATACAGTATATTGCAGTTTTAAAGATCGCGGAGCACTCTATTCGTTGCTCAACTTGACAAAGGAGCAAAAGGCTCAAGGTGTGATCACGACATCTGCTGGCAACCATGCCCAAGCTCTGGCATACCAATCTCTGAAACTCGACATTCGAGCTACAGTTGTGATGCCTGTGCAAGCGCCAGTCGTAAAGGTACATAGGAAAAGCTGTTTCTTCAGTGTATTGTGAATAAAATTGGTTAATATTACAGGGGTATATTTTCACGTAAGTCTTTAAATTCAAAACACTGTCGTTTTTTTTCTTAATCGTAAGGCAGTAAGAAGTGGAAGTCGAAAAGAATGGAATAAATGATAGGATGATTTTTGTTGCTTCGAATTTTCTCTCACGAAAAGAGCTTTTGAATAATTTTAAGCCTAATTCTTCATTTTTGGTTGCAGAAGCTAAACTGAAATTACCAAAAGCAGTTGTGATTAGGACAATGAATTGTGTTCTCTTTCTTCATGTAACACTAAGAAAATGGTGCTTTAATTGCTCTGTTTCAAATGGAAGTAGTCGGGCATGCATATTAATGTTATTGTATTAAACAGCAATACGTTTTGTCTAATATATGCTGATCGAGAACTCCGGTAAGTGTTTTGCATTCTCCGTGTTTGCATGATTTCAAATAAGTATGTTTTAGGAAAAATAGATATTGCACTTTCCCCAGTTTTAAAATAGATTTTTCTATAACTTTTCCGCAGTGTTGGGAGAACAATATATTTCAATTTTTTCGTTTTTGATAGAGCATTTTCGGTTTTTCCCAATCATAGACAAAATCAAATATTCATTTTCTTGGTTTTTGATCTTACTCGACGGCCGGTCAGGTAACGTTTTGAAATTTGAAGTGTGCCGTCGATTTTCACACAAACAAATCAATTTTATTGCGTTGGAAAAGACGTTCATATTTCAATAAGTTTTTTTTCATCTTTTTTTAGATCAGTCGTTGCAAAGAATTTAAGGCAAATGTCATACTCCATGGAAACAGTTTTGCTGAGGCAAAAACCTTTGCTATGGCTTACGGTCAGCAACATGGTTTCGTTTACATCAATGGGTGAGTTGAAGTAAAGGCAGTCTTAACAGACGTTGAACCTACTAAATATCGTGCTTCAAAGCTATGTTTGTGATCAGCTATAAATTTCATTCAGATTACATTACATTTAGTACTTTCAGATACCTGCTTTAAATACAAGAGCCTGCCGTTTTAGGGTAATCTGAAACGTTAGAATGGGATACAGTAACGCTATTAAATCTGAGATCCTAAGCACTCTGCACTTTTCTCCTTAAGAAAACTTAGACATGTAAACTATTTGGAGCTCCAAATCCTACTAATCTATCTGTTGCAGTTATGATCACCCAGATGTTTTGGCTGGTCAAGGGACAGCTGGTATTGAAATTCTGGAAGATTTTCCAGATGCTGAATATATCATCGTTCCTATCGGAGGGGGAGGACTGATAGCAGGAATCAGTGTGGCGGCGAAGCACATCAAGCCAAATATTAAAATCATAGTAAGAAGAACTTTTCAATATTTGATTCAGTTGGAGATTTTTCAGGAAAGTTTGCAATTTTTCAGCTTGACTACCTTTGAATAAAGTCTATTAAAATTTGGATTCTATTCCCAAACACGCTATGCTGGAATACAACCTTTCTTCAAATTCACATCTACTAAAACAGGTCGTTTCTGCCCACACCGACGAAACTTTGTAGATTCAGATCCGCAACCAGGGAGGGGACAACCGAGCAAAAGCCCCTCTAATTTTTGAAAAATACAAAATGTTACACTTATTTTGTCCCACCCCCGGCCAAAACAAGACAAGTTGCTTGCGTCCCTGTGCAGATTGATTATAATGTGATTGAAAACGTTACAGTGAAAGGCACCTACTGTGAAAACAGCAAATGGAAAGTCCCGTTCGTTTGTGAATTGTTTTGCTGATCAGCCAAGAAAAGAGCAGAAAACAGACAGAAACAAATGCAACAGGCGATTACATTTCGCTTTTGGTTAAACCGCAACACACTTCATGTGTAATTTCATTGCATTGCCGGGCCTCAACCTCTGTAAGGTCCACACAATCCCAATCGGTCTAAGCGGCATCGCGAGCATCTGCAATATTATGGCTGGGAAAGGATATCATCATTCATTGAAGGAGAAGGTGTTGCAAGGCCGCGTTATTCCAGTTGTGAACATTGACCAGTTTTCATTCCACATGCGTTTTCTTCAGAGGGGATGTTCAGCTGCCAATTAACGCAACTTTCATCATTGCTGAGTAGCAAATGTGGCACGTTGGTTGGCTCCAACAGCTATTTATGTGGCGTTGTTGGGCAACCGTGTCAACGGCACAGTTCGAAGGGCAGTTTGTTGCTTTTCATTTTTTTGCAAATCTAACCTTTTCGAATTTTCCTATGTTCTTTACAAACTCGTTTCAACAGTTCGTGGAAGTGGTCAATCCAAATTAGTTAAAAACTTTACGGAAGTTATCTTGAAAAGCTTTTGCGGCCACATCACAACTTCTCGGTTAAAACATCTTGCATTAAAAGAAATTTCCTACTATTTCTTTTGTTGACTACGGTTTTTAGCACTATTTTTTCATTCATTAATTTTTTTCACACTGTCTTTCTTTCAATCAAAAAAAATTCCATTGCTTTTTCCATACAGATATTAAAAATTTTCCTTATTGGCAGTTATTAAGTAAAAGTATGATACTGTGCGTTTTCAAAGATGAGGTGCAAGGAGATTCTCACCACTGTTCCTACACTCCATTCGGAGATATGAGCTGTACCTGACCAATCGTTTTATGTTGGCACCAATGTCGTTGTGGCATAGATCAAGTAATCTGCAGTAACTTGCTATCTTTTTTTATGAAAATGTAAAGAACTGTTTTAAACATCGTACAAATTTTCCAACTGCATCGACGAGATTTTAATCGATAAAAGAGTTTTTCACATTTTTGGCAGGGAGTTGAATCCGAAAGATGCCCTTCGTGGACAACAGCTGTTCAAAATGGTCGGCCAATAATTTGCCAGAAATCGCAAGAAGGCGCCAAAGATTCAATTGCGGATGGATTGAGTGTTACAGAGGTATGGGCACGAAGTATTTACTTTGTGTACGCTGCGAATCACCCGTGTGGTTAGTTCCTTTCCAACATGATGCACATCCTCTCACACGACAATGAGAACGTGATGTTTGTTTTCCAGATGTTGTTGTAAAGTTGAAAAAGGCTGTTGTAAAGTAACAAAAGACTGTCAGCAGGTCTATCTCATATCACATGAATTAATCAGCGATTTCAAATGTCAAAAACATTGAAATTTGTCGAGCGTTTTCAACATTTAATAATTTTATGCTGATCCCATCGATAATGCGCCTCCTTCAGTGCGATCGGTCAGGGTATGTTTGGGCCCTGGGTGTCCGTCGTAAGTTGCAGTGAGCTTTGCCCAAAAGGTTCGTCTTGATTCTGTCACTCTTGACAAACGGCGTGTGTTGCAGAAATCTAAGAAGTATCTTTTGGCAGGTCGGATATAACTCGTTTGCAACCGCCAAGGACCTTATCGATAAAGTGGTAAGGGTCGATGAGAAATACATCGC
>JGI24158J21664_10012706_pt1 | contig 11147 bp, 9 predicted proteins | sample Ectturendosymbi3_FD_21664 | JGI IMG/M metagenome (IMG submission 21664)
GCTCCACTGAAGTTATTGACGAGCAGTTGAAACGTTTAGATTAGCAGCAATTATATCTTCTGAGACTATTTTGCATTAACGTTTAGACCGTTATTTTACGAGAAAAATAATGTTCGATAAAGCATGATTTGAGTTCCAAATTGTCCTTGCTTTTGTTTAAAATGGCTGCAAGTGAAAAAACATATTCATCGTATGCAACAGAAAATTCGCCGAATCTATAACATAGGTTTCAGAATGCTCAAAGCAACGGGTAGCCCTACTTCAGGGATAATAAAATCGGATGTTCATGGATAGATAAGCCACAATGTTATTCATTAAAGTGCTTTGTGTTATCAATTACCAATGCATATTTGCGTATTCTCCACCTTGCATTTTTCACGTAGGTGATAGCGCGACACATACTTAACCTCGTATGTTAAGTTAGTAAATGCTGCTTGACCAACCCGTGAGCCGTGACCTAGTGGCTAATGCGTCCACTTCTGAGCTGGCTGGTCTGGTGTTCCGACTCTACGCTAGGTCTGTCCAAAACCCTATAAATTCTTACTCAAGTCCGCTCTGTTACGAGAGAAGAGATCATTTGACCCTCCCTCAATGGAGTTCGGTCGTCCTGACCTGCCTTTCCATCTATCAAAGTGCTTTCGACTGACGCATTGGCAACCTCTTCAGCACCCTAAAACACTTTGCCTAAGCCCTGTTATGTATGGTGACTGATGTGACCCGTAACACACGGATTCTCTTAGAATAAGTTAAACGATAGTAAAAATAATGCTCTAGGATATTAAAAACCCCTGTTAAGAAATCTTGGGAGATGCACTACCCAGAAACTTATTTTTTGTTGATTTCATGTACTCAGAAATATGTTAGAAACCTATGTTTCCATGACTTTTCCTGATTTTCCGATAGAACTGGATTGGTGCCAAAGTTAATTTACAAAAATGTCCCAAAAATCCTATATATAGGATATTGTGCATTCTCTTACCTAGGATCACCTAATGTGTAGCAAATTTTGTGCACTGAATCACTGTACCTTGCCAAAAGCAAAGTGCCAAAGCTTCATTTGAAAAACGATAGAATATTTTTCCATAAACTGACGCCAACTAGCGTTCATAATTAGAACCTCCGTGACTCCTCGAACTAAGATTACTGCTCGACTTATATAGAATGCACGTTGCACAGGAGTGTGCTACGAAGAATTACTATTAGTTAAAGAAACGCTGCGGCGTAGGGCGCTCAAAATATTCGAAACAGTATCTAAAAATAACTACGTGACTTTCCGGTCATCACAGCATTAGTGGTCATAGTGAGTGTGCAGGATGTGAAGGGTGTGCACAATGTGTAGCCCCATTTTGAATTTACGCCCTTGAGGGGCTCCAATTTTTGGTTTACTCACTTTCAAAATTTATGAGCTTTTGTTTCCGATTTTATGTGTGAAATGATGATAACATATGATTCACTAAGCAGAAAAATTAGTCTGTTTTGTTATATGAAATTATAAATATTGACGTTTTTTAACAAGTTCGGATTTTAAACCTTAATATAAGAAGTCACACCAAAATGACAAAACAAAAATAGGTTAAGATCAAAGGACAAGGCGCCCTTTTCAAGATGTATGAGTCCCCCAACTATAATATTAGGGGTGTTACGGCAAGATTGTAATTGTGTGATGTTTCGTTGACCACGTCACTCGCCTCGCAGTGGCGAGCATTCCTAGTCTCAAGTCGCGTGATCACGGCGTGCATGTGGCGGGTGTGAGCACTGTGGCACCAAACAGGAGCGCAGTGCTCTGCAGTTGAATGCACCAGGGCGAGGGTGGCTCTTCGCAACGTTGTTGCTCCAGCACCTGAACCGGAGCTAGCAAGCCGCCTCAGGAGTGGGACGCGTGATGTTAACTTCTTGCGGAGTGATTCAAGGTGTCGGCGATGTGTGAGAACCCTGTCCAACGTTACTCCGAGGTATTTGGATTCGGAGAAGAAGGGCAGAGTTTTGCCATTGTGGTTAACTTGTAACTCACATTTGGCTTTATTGTTGTTGAGGTCGAAGACTTTGACACCATTTTTGTAGTTCTGAGCTTTAGCTTCCAAGTCTGGAGGTATTCATCTACGGTTGCCATTTCCTTGCTTAGCACTGCCTCCACTGCCTGCCAGTCTCCATCAGCATGTTGGATCGCCGACAGGGCATACATGGCGTGTCAGCGATACGTGTGACCCATCAGCATCATGGCATGTCGGCGATATGTGTGACCCTTCACTCCATCAGCGATGGATCACACGTATCGCCGACACGCCATGCTTGCAAGAATTCATTGACACAACCACGCGGTGGGTCCACGGATGGTCGCCACTGACCACGGGCCATGAAGAAGCCGAAGTAGCGGAAGTAAAACCATCCAAAAGCCTTCCGTTACATAGCAAGACTGCGTTGAACCCATACAAATATCGACAACATTTAGCCAAATCAAATGAGCAACAACGACAAGAGGTAAGCAAAGCAACAAATAGCACGTCCTCTCAGCCGCCAAGGCACGTTCAGGTGATCTCATGCGGATGGAAACCATGAAGCCCCGCCTGTCAGAGCTCAACACTGACGCTCTGCGAAGAGTCTGGATAACGATGTTGTGGTTAGACAGTCCTCGGAGCGTTTCGCTGGGTCGTAGCTATTCGTAGCACACGCTTACCAGTCGTTTGTCGTACACCCAACCTGAAACACACAGAACTGCTGGCAGTATTTATATAAACGAATGTGAACATTAGTAATGTTGAACAGCAGTCAACTAACATTCCAAAAAGGAAAGAGAATAAATAAAAGGAACACCCGAACACAAGAAAGAAACCGATAATCATGCCAGCACAAAATGAGAAAGCAAAATCAAAAAGCACTTGAAACGAAGACAAACAGAAATGAAGAAAAAAAGAAAAAGAAAATTAACATTACGCCAAAACCTCCATAATAAAACAACGATCAGGACAAATGAAAAATTAGGAACACAAATATAAAACGGAAGAAATGCATGAAGCAAAAGGTAAACGAATAAAACAAAGCTACCAAGTGGAAAGGGTCAAGAGAAAGCAGTAAACAAACTTTAAAACCAAGCTAGTGGATTTACGTCGAGAATCAGTCAGGCAACATGAATCGAAAGTATCTAAAAGCAAAACTGGATGAAAAAAAACTCGAAATCACCTGATGTCTGGGAAGATCATTCTGTCCAAGTTGATTGAAACTTTCATCCGATGCATCCCTTTATCTTCATACCAGTCAAGGGTTTCGCACGGAGGTTGTTCCACGAATGTCACCTTGTAGCGATTGGGTAAGAGAGGCAGATTGTCACTTATTAGGAATGATTGTTTAAATTTCGATGTTTCCTCATGCGAAGGCATTGGGATTATATTTTGTGTGGGATTTCAGATCCCGCTGCAGTTCAAGAATGCACAAAATTTCCTAGTCTGATAACAATATACTCGTAGAAGCAGTGGCGAAACGTACAGGAGGGCAAGGGGCGAGTCGCTACCCTGGTAAGCTAAATGTAAAAACTGGGCCTTCTCTAGTTAACATTTTGATTTAGTATTCCTTGGGTTGTTGTTGTTTTGCGTTTATCGGGGTGTTTAGTTTTTTATCTAGTGTAGACATTCACGACATCCAGATATTCACTATCAATTTTCAACTTTATTTTTAGTTTTGGCTAGTGGGACCTACGGTGACCAATGGGTCCCCTTCAGTGAAACTTTACCCCCCTCACTCAAACCTCCTGTTACGCCACTGCCTAGAAGTAGTGAGAGATATCACCAACGGAGTATGTTACCAGCGCTATGAAAAACGTCTTCAGCAACGCAAAGGTCGTCTAAATGTTAATGTTTGCGCTGCAGAAACAAATTGGAAGAGGAACTATAATTAAATCAGTATTTGATTATCGTTTCAATTCAAATAAGCATACATATGTTTTTGTTCTTAGCACAAGCTTTCTGGGTTTTTAATTTTTTTGGTGTGCAATCCGGTTGTTAATTGAAATCACTGAATGGGAACCCTGCATGTGACTGTTGAACACAGACATCTTGGCAGGTAATGCAGCGAGACAGTGACACTGCTGATAGCGGTAAGCCAGGTGCAGTGTAGTTTCATACTGTATGAAAAATAGCATGGGTAAATCTTTAGCAGTACTTCCACAAGTTTGAAAAATCCATTGTTAGTGTGAGACTGTGATCAACCTGCCCTAGTGAATCGCTTAATCAAACGACTCTTACACACGCTTCTTTTAACACAGCATGAAAATACGTGGCTTGACAGAATACGTCTATGCAAACTTGTGGGAATACGTCTTTATCGTTAAGGTTTGCTTCTGACTTCTTGATGAGCACTGAGTGCAAATCTATATTTTCTTTGGCGAGTTTTCGTAATTCACCTGCTCAGTTTTCCCTGGAAAAATTTCTGCGGACGCCCATGTTCGCAATTGAACTGTGCGCTGCTGTGCAACTAAAATTTGTGTTACCATGTGCGCCTAACGTCTGACCAACCCTGAAATGTCCATGCCAGTGTGGCTGAAAGTTGAAAGATGCAAGTATTTTGCAACAAAGCGTGACTCTACATGTGATATCAGTAGGAAATGCAGTTCTTGTCGCGGTTATAAGATCCGATATTTTTATCGTTGTTTTGTATCCTAATCGTTTCAAGCTTCTTCAAAACAACACTACCTGGTACGCCATAATTTGAAATGACATTTGCTCTAAATCGCAACATACAGCAAATATCCATTTAACCCGACAGAGATTTAGTTTGTTTTGAGTTAGCAAAACCGGAAAAGAAACATCTATCTCTATGCATGTTTCTGTAATAAACCGCAATACTCAGTTTCGAAGCTGAGAGTTTTATACAAACAACATCCTTTACGTTGAGGGAACTGTGGTTGACAAGCGACCAAATAAATCGTCCAACCTGCGCAATAAATAAAAGTGACAGAGCAATGCAGTAGAGTGCCATCTCAATTACAAGCGGCTAAGATAGGATTTTTGCGAAGAGTTCGCTTCACAAGGCTTCGTAACAAAGAATTCAGCTGTGAAATTCGCAAAATCCTCAACGTCGAGTCACTCCTCCGAATAGACGGTGGTTTGGCCACGTGCCCAGAATACCCAGGAAAGTTTGGCGAGGCGATCCGTTTTGGCCAATTTTCCCACACCCCTCAGGGAACACTTTTTATCAAGTCCAGGGTTAAACTTAACATTGCCAGAAACAAAGACTTTTTGTCGCAGTATTGAATGTGCTGACATTAATGCAGTTGTTTTCTGTTAATGAGATTTTGAAAGTTTTTGCAAGTTTATAATGAAAAAGGATTTCTCATTGCTATCTGTGTAAAATATTTTGTTGTATTTTACTGTGTGAATTGATGCCATGGGTACGATCATCTCGGGAATGCGTCGGCCTAAATCCAGTGGCGTATGGCGGCCATTGTTATTGGATATGCACTGTGGCGTCACAATACGACGCCATATCAGATTTATGTTTTTGTGCCTGTCCTGCAAGATTGTTTTGTGTACTTGCATCAGTGGCTTTAGACGGGTCTACAGAGGTTGAATTGGCCTATCCCGAAGTGAAAAATGTCTTAGTGCATCTGCAATTAATTTTATAGATGAGGAAACATGTCCATAATTTAGAGATTTTGCTTGTTTGTGGTAGTCTCGTTTTTTCTGTATTACACAAATGTAGCAATCATCGTCTTGGAGTCTTCTTGTTTCTCGTTTTTTCCCTAGTGACAGCCACGTCGACGAGGGTGTCACTGTTGGAAGCTGCAGGATCAACCAGAGGTTTGAAAATGGCACGCAAGCGATTAAGTATTATTCGCCTTTATGTCGTAATAATTGAAATCATCAAGATTAGTCGCATGCGGCTAGCTGCCGAAGCTGTGTGAGGATCTTCGTGAAAACTTTTCAAACGCTTTCAAGATTGTAGGGGCCGGGAGACCAGGAGAATCAAATAAATTTGTTTAAAAGACCATTCATTGTGAATGTAGAAAATGTTAATGGCGCTGATGCTCAGCGAGATCTTCTAGACTTGCAGTCAAACGAAGCTTTGCACAACGCTTTGCAAAAATAATTATTTCTTGTTTTTAACTCTCGACTCGGAGAAGAGAAGTAATCAGTGTTAATACAAGAATCTGAATTTGTCAGTTTGACAAGTACGCGCTGTTGTGAACAAGCGTTCTCAATCACGAAAATGACAAATCTAGACTGCGAACTCGGTTAACAGATGGTTAAAGCCGAATTTGTCAACTTTCATCCAATGAAAACGTGTCCACATCAGCGGTTATTCCGCGGTCCACCTTCTTACGCATGTTTTTGTAAAAGTTAATTGTTGTTTGATGTGATGTGTAGTAAAGAAGTTTGTTTTTATAATATGAGCAATTCCTTTATCATGGTGTGGTCCGAAGTTGGCAAAAGTTTTGCCCGCATACCCACTTGAGTTGTGCACACCCGACCTAAATAATTCCATTTGGCTTTCTTCTGACTTTGTCTCAAGTTGCTTTAGCTTCAAAGATTAGCTGGCCTTTTGCCTTGTTTTGGCATTTTTATGATGCAAAGGTTTTCTCATTAGAAATATATTTATTCGTTTTCTTCGGCAACACTTTTACAAACTTTTTTCAAAAATGCTATTGTATATCAGACCGCCCTCTTTCGGAATCAGGACAGGTGACACCTCTAATTTAGTTAAGAGGTGGTCGCGGAGACCGAGTTAATGAGGGACTCCGGCACGAGTATACGTTTTTTGCCGGATGCCATTATTTTCATACAAACTTACAATATTAGACGGGTGATTTAATTATGTGAAAGAGGTGGTATGAAGTGTTTTCAGTGTATGGTGTTCTACTTGTTTAGTTCAACAAGTGAATTGATAGCAGCAGTTGTGAACTTGTGATTTGCCTAAATTACGCTGTGGAAAGAGTTAAACGAAATGTGTTGAGGTGAGAATAACACATTATTTTATTTCTTAGTTTAAAGTTTTCAAGTGTAAACAGGAGTCAAAGTGTCTATATATTCAACTGAGCTTCGGACCAGGTGATAGTGTCAGTTTTGTGGGAACAGGAGCAGGAGTCAAACAAGTGACTCCGATCAAATCTGGTTCTGATGTTATTAAGATTTTCGGGATGCCAGATTCGAAATAAATAATGGTGGACGTACAGTTACAAAAAAGTTTTGGGCTGGCGTTCTCGAACACAGTTTACGTGTGTGGTCACAGCGGTTAGCAATGGAAACGACGGCAGAGTGTTTTCTGTAGCATCCTGAGTAAAAACCAAAGAAAAGAGCAGAATGCAATTGTAAGTGCTTGATGCTGTTTTCAGAATTACATTTGAACTATTGCTTTCAGGCAATGTTGCAGAGATTTCACTGATTCAGCAGAAATGCTAAAAACGTTTGCGGCAGATGTCGTGTATTCATCCCAGCCTGCTGCAGACCAAGATCTAGATCTTTTTAGTGGACCGATCATGGAGAATGTTTTTGTATCAAACCGTCGCACTGCTGTTGTGCTTGCATTAATTGATTTCCAGTCTTATCTGGATGCTTTCGTGCTTTATGGGTTGCGATTGTTATTTGCTCGTTTTCCATTTATTTCGATTTTAGTTCCATAAGAATAGCGTTCCCAAAGCTCATATTGTGTGCAAATTATCTAGCGCTACATACGTACTACTTCAGTACATATTAGGCTATACTGCCTGGAGCCTACCAGTAGGCGGCCAAAGGTGTTGCACAATTAAAATCTAGTGATATCCTTGCAATTTCATTTCATTTTATGACAACGGAATAGCGATGCCACAAAAAATTTTGGAATTCTCTGGCCTTTAAATTAATTGGTTTGGCCTTTTACTAGATTATTTCAGGACTGTTTGGCTTTTTATTGAAATTTTTATCTGGCAACCTTGCTACAGTAGAAAGTGCGAGCGCATCCATTGAAGCATTCATGCTTTTGATGTTCCCTGACATTTACTGCGATCTTAATCTCTTTTAACAAAGTCAATTTGTGTAAGGAACTGAGCTAGAAAATTTTGCTCAAAATGGTTTGACTCAACGAGCGGACGACATACTTATCTGCGTGACCTGTTGGCTTCATAATTTTGTTTGCAACGACTTTTGTCTATTTTATGCTTTCAAACGCTAGTTTTTGAAAATATTGGTGTGCACTAATTGGTTGGACGCTTGCATTTTCGATCGTTTTCATTTTGCATTAAGGAGAAACACTATTGTTGGTTAGACAGAACAAACTTCATCTTTTGTTTTACCTTATCATTTTATTTTTGAGTGTTTGGTCTGAATAAATGGATGAATTTCAGTTCAGACGCTTTATACGTCAGCAGACCCATTTGTCTATTCTAGGTAGTTCGAAACAACAGCCGATTTAGCACCAATTACTGTCTAGTGAATCAAAAAATACAATGAAAGAAACGTTAAAGTCAGTTGTTTTGTTCTGAAATCACTTTGTATCCTAACATGTCAAAGTTTGGTTCAAAGGAACCCAAATATTAAGACCTTCCATCTCAGGTCTCTGATTAATGCCATTATGGCCTCTGATAGTGTTTTCCCCCCAGACTGATTTCATGAAAATATACGTTGATACAAATGCAGCAGTTGAAACGTTTTCATACTGGTATCATAGATATGTTATTAGAAGTTTGGCCAGAAACGTCTGCATAACACAAATTAGATTGAACGAATGTTGTTTAGTAAACGATTAGTGAGTGAGTTCATGTGAGTTCACATAAATTTTCTATTTTTTGACATCTTTGTTTTTAAAAATAATGTTTGAACTGTGATGAACTCAAGGCACGTATATCTCCATTTAGCTTAAAGAATTGTTGGTTAAATTACAAATATTTGAAATTAGAACAAGGATGCGATGAGTGAAACGAAAATAACGGAACTTTCGGAAATGCTCGAGAAATTAGGTGACATGAAACATGAAACTCCTGAGGATTGCATGAAGATCTATGCCGAATTTGGGCCTTACTGCAACGAGTTCGTCGCCAAATTGGAATACTGGGCGCCAAGGCATGTTGCAAAAGTTTTGAGTGACGTTACCGAAAAACACGATCATAGTGAAAAAAGTTCCATGACCATCATTGATTTCGCCGACGGGACTGGTCTTGTTTGCAAACAACTCAAGGAAATGGGCTTCAAAGGCGCCATAGACGCCCAAGACGGGTCCGACGCTATGCTTGCAATTGCTTCGCCGCTGTATATACACTAGACATGCATTTTGCTTCTTGATGGAAGAAGATACAAAAATTCCACTCGAACTTAACAGTGGAACGTATGACGTCTCGACTGCATCTGGCGCGTTCAGCCCTGACGAAGTCGACATTTGTTGCATCAAGTTTACGATTGAAGCCGTCAGACATGGAAGTTATGTCGTATTCAGTACACGGCTGAATCCTTCTAATATGGAGTTTGTAGAAAAGCTGGAGAGGAAATGTTCTGATCCTGAAAATGAAATTGTCTGGAAACTTCAGTCACGGCTTCGAGTTGAAAAGTATGAAATTACACCATGCGATGACGAGAAAAGTCTAAACTCAGATGGCATTCCCGGTCTTATTTTGTGTTGTCAGAAAACAGCATGTGGAAAAATGTCTCTTTTCAAAAAAATAACTATCTTCATTCCATTTTGATTACGCTGATGGAAAAATTAGAGATTCTTGTTGTTCAAAACAGTTGATTGGTGTTGCGAGAAGCCTAAGAGCTTTATTGCCGATCTTTAATTAAGAACATGTGAAAACCCTCGGGCTCATGGTTGTCTTGAATAATAGAAAATTGTAAGAACAAGCAAACCGCAACAACGCTTTCAACGACCAATTTGACGTGAGTTCGGTTGCTAGTGGAAACCTTGTTTAGATTTGAACATTCTTGAAATCTTCCACTGTTTTTTACAGGAACGTTATGCACGATTCTCCTTCAAATGATTTCTATAGAAATTTGTGTTGCTTTACAAGTGGCTGCACATTTGCTTCATTATTTTGTTTGTGCCTCTCTTGTGGAAACGCAATCGTTGTCTGAAACCTAAACGTTTTGCTAAATTCATGTCAATTCATCTTTAAATGCAATGTTTTTCCATGTTTCTCGACGTCTAATATTGTGTTCACTGTATTGGGATTCGTTTCAGTTTTGCGCTTTTCCGACTAACTAAACAATTGTGTTGCTGCTGAAGGAGAAATGGACTGTGAACGATAGAAGTTTGTGGTGACTTGCTGCCATGGTGGTCAATAAAATTTCTTTGCCAATATTATATATCCCAGTACTTTCACAGAGGCAATTTGTTTACACTGCCACAAAGCAGAGAAAATTGTGTTTACGGTTGCATACCAGAATCAGAATCGAAGATTTCTTTTCGTATGTGATTGTGCATATTAACATCCACACAAGTTTCTTCACGTTGGGAAGCAGTGTACGAGTATATCATGCTTTAAAATCACTATTTGAGTCGCTATTTTCACGCCAAACTCCCTAGCGCAGTTGACTCGCTAGTCAACTGCGCTAGGGAGCTGTTCAACTCGCTAGTCAACTGCGCTAGGGAGCTGTTCGAGAAATTAGATTTAGTTTGGTCGCTTTCCAGAGTGAGCAATGTGTGCGGCACTGTGTGCAGTGCATCGAATCGTCACAAAGTACACAACTCGCCTTAAACTCCAAAAATTCGTATTTCTTAGCGAATAAAACACTTCTTACAAATAGTTTATGAACGAGGAAAGGTTATTTATTTCAAAGCGATATCACTTGCTTGATAATGAGGGTTCTGCTGTTGCAACTTGCAACTCATGAGTAGGTCTCGCAATAGGCTGCTTCGTAACACAAAAACACTACCACAGGCAAGTTTTAGTTCATGCGACAAAAAAGGTTGTATTCGACGTAACGTTTAACAAACGCACAGTTGTTGGAAAAAATCTACCGCCTGTTCTACATACATTTTCAGAAAAAGGCTACGAATCAAGTTTAAAGCATAAATGAGTGCGCCTATGCACAAAGTGAAAGATGTCTATGAAATCGAAACGTAACGCTTCTCACTCATTCAACTCAGTATTGTTGCGATCGGAAATCCCGAGCGGCATATGCGCAAAGCTTCGCACTGCGGCAGCAAGCAACAATAGAGTTCACATGCCATGATCACTCTATTATTGCTTGTTC
>JGI24158J21664_10012707_pt1 | contig 11147 bp, 6 predicted proteins | sample Ectturendosymbi3_FD_21664 | JGI IMG/M metagenome (IMG submission 21664)
GTGAGAAATTTTAATGGCCATTTTTAGAAAACAGCAAGGGAAGTAGGCAACACAAAAATTCAGGAATTTATTAACAGAACCCGACAAGTAAAAACTACACGTGTGAATATATTTTTTGTGAAGAAAAACAGAAAGTAGGCCTCTTCGCGTACCACCTTGTAGGTCTTCGCGTACCACTAGTTGTACGCGTACCACAGTTTGAGAACCACTGGTCTAAACGACCGTATCCGGTTTTAGCATTAAAAAGACTAAAAAACCGTATCAAATGAATTTGCTGATCACTACAATACATGTGAGTTGCTTCTCAGAAAAAGGATAAAGGTCGCCATAATTTTTTTTACCCTATATCCTAACCATTTACCTTTACTGCAAACCCTAACCATCAACACTAAACGCTAATCCTAAACCCTAACCTTGGACACTAACACTGAACCCTAAATGCTTACTATAAACCCTAATTTGAAATGCTAACACAAAACCCTGATCCAAAATGCTAAACCTAACCCTAGTCCAAATGCTTAATTTAATTATCAACACTTTTCTGCTTTTCGAAATGCACATCACAAGGGGTCCCAAAATTTTGACTTACCATCTTGTATTAAGTACATCAAAAAAAACAAACAAATACAACAAAGGAGTAACTCGAACTGAGGATTGTCTAGTCCAGGGGTGGCCAAACGGCGGCTCGCGAGGGGCATGCGGCTCTTCGAACCTTTGCATGCGTTTCTTTGAGCTTTCCGAAAAATTATGTATTTGTTAAACTGTAGAAATATTGTAAAATGGTAGGCCTACTGTGGTAGCTCTAGCTAGCGTGCCGTACAGTGTCTTTCTGAAAAGACAGCAAGTCTTTCTGAAAAGAATTATGATGTCACAGAAGCGTAGATTGCAACTAAACTTGTGTTTTTAGATTTTTATGTTGCGGCTCTTTGTAACTTGCGTTTTACGATATGCGGCTCACACATAGAACATGTTTGGCCACCCCTGGTCTAGTCACTTCACACTCGACCACGTTGATAGTAGTGAGATTTTCTCCAACTCAGTTTTATATCTGTCAGAAAACTAGATGCGGGAGATGGTACTTTTTGTCCTTCGAAACAGAAAACTGGAAATGCTGGTTATTGAGACACTACCTAAACTTTTTATGTGAGCTAAATTTTATTGGCCAACATATTTTGAACGTATCAACATGGACAAGAAATTGTCCAAATTTTTACACACATGAAACTCACCAACCTAACCTTACTTTCACCCAAGTTGTATTAAACTTTTTGGACTTCCTATGAAGTAGTATTGCACATTTGAAGGTTATGTCATAACATGCTTTGTAAAAAAACATCTGCAATGATAATAATCAATAATGAACAAAGTAACCCCTTATTTAAAAACTGACTCTGGCCCTTCCTTAAAAAATCAACTCCGGCTCCACTCCTATTTTCGAAAATCGTTAAGACACCGGTCAGAGTCCACTTCGACATTCCAGCCCCTGTACACCTTTGCCGGCCACCTCTGATTTGAACCAGAGATGATCATGGAGCAGTGGTGTACGGATGTGGAAATTTTTCAATCCTGATCCAATCCGAAACTTTTTCATCGAATCCATATCCAATCCATATCCGAAAATATAAAATTATGGACTCCGATATCCAATCCAAATCCGAAACCGTTCAATCAATTGCACATTAGCCAACATAATTGGTATTGTCTATTTTGCCTCATGAGCCAAAACTGTGGCTATTTTGCTTCTTGCCAGACAAAAGTCGTTTAAATTGTCAGATGACAAGTAGGCTACGATACACAAAAGACAAGGGCTAAGGATTGAGATTGAGGTAAATGTTAGGTTTAGCCTACATTTCACACATTGCAGACAAGAACAAGACACTAAAAGCTTGTCCGCACTGAAACAATGATGGCACTCGTCCATTAAACTGAGCTGTTACAGACGTCATGGTTAACCAAGCAGGTCATGCATTCCGAACTTCGCATATCACCATTTGCACCAATTCATGTTCAGCTAAAGGCAGAAATCTGCAGAAGCGTTGTTGCCTGATGAAGCTAAATAGAAACTGCCAACGAACATATTTTTTCTTAAATGCCATGGTTAACTGCTGGACGTCTTGCAATAACAACAACTATTGTACTGTACGCTAATTCAACAGTGACAAAGAGAGCACAAAAACTTTATGTCCACAATGTTCATTGTTTAGCAATGCAATGAAACCCTCTGTCAACCTAAATCTNTTGTTCTTTTCCACCTCTTTCAAAACTGACTTCAATTTCAAGAAGTCAATACATTTTCACCATGTTCGGTACTTAATTTTTAGGTAAGGCAACTTCAAGTTAGACTACTAGTCAGCTATGCTGTTCAGACAGAACCTGGCACTTGGTTCAACTTCAACGCTGAAAAAACGTTTTAGTAATGCCTTATACACCATTATGTTACTATGATCTACTAGCAAATGCATTTCAAAGATGAAACAAGATTCGTGTAAATAACGACAGGCTACGTCATAACAAAACAATAGAATCATTTTCATCTTCACACAGTTCCAAACTACAGTTACAGTGCATGTTGCTTGAAAGTTGATATGTCTTCTTCCTCAGCCTGAAAGTTAGGATCCCGAGCGGCAGGGAATATTGCATTGAACCGAGAGAATGTAGAAAAATAAATTTTAACCAATATCATTCGGAAATAGTGCATTTTTCTTCATAAAACCCATTTCAAGTTTTTTCTATGGTCACAATTTATTTCATTTGGATAATCCGGTTCCGGATGAAGAGGAAACGATATCCAATCCAAATTCAAAAAATTCCCAATATCCGTCCGGATTGGACTCCAAAATCCGGTCCTGTACACCACTGTCGTGGAGGCAGATTGCCGGAGTGGACTCCGGCCGGAGTTTGGATTTTGGGGTGAACCAGGAGCTGGAGTCAATATTTTAGGTTCGAGCAGGAGCCGAAGTCAATTTTTAAAGTCTTTGCAGGAGCCAATTAAAATTTTTAAGGGACCTGTTAAAATTTATGTAATGAGGTTTGTTGTCAAACTGAATGAAATTAGTTGAGACATGTTTTCTGACCAGGTTCGACATATGTCAAAAAAGTGTGATGCTAGGTGGGAGTACCGAGCATTTCATTTCATCTTGGTTGATGATTATGAAGTTAGTAGGCTACCTGTGCAAAACACAGTGTGTGTAAGCTAAGTAGCAATGTGGTTCGGGCATTCAGGATTCCACGCCATAAACATGACAATGTTCTACTGACTAGTGACTGCTTTGAAGAAAGTTTTGTTGCATCTGTTGGAACTTTCAGCGCCTCCTGCAGTGATTCGCCCGGGGAATTGCTCCCCCTTTTCCCCCAATCATTACGGCCCTGATTGTGCAGATTTCTCATCCAGCCACTACTGCATAGGTCAACCTTTGCTCACATTTTCAGATTTTGGAGCTAGTAAAAAAAGTTGGATGTTCGCCCTGATAGTTGCAGCTTTTTGTTGTTTTGCAGCTCTATTGGCTAGCCTACGTTAAATTTGAAAAAACTTGTAAGTTTAACTTACTTGTAACTTGTAAGTTTAAAATAACTTAAAGTTATGCGTAATATGTTCATCTTGTCAATTTTTTGTAGGCTTTGCTCAATCAATGCTGGCGCATTCATGTAACTGGCTTAGTTTGGCACATCCATAGTTCAGAGCTTTGTCTGAGCACATTTGTTAAAGTTCGATTCAATATTTGTAAACAGGTCAGGTGATCACTGATCAGATCCTGACCTTAGAGATTTGAAATGAGTCTTTTGTAAAAATTGAAAGTTACTGCTCAATTCAAATGATACTTAATAATAGTCAGATAGCCTACAGTAGTCTTTAAGTCTATCTGGCTTAATTATTGAAGCTTGAACTACTCAATGTTTCAACGGTTAACACTTTATAGCTTAACTTAATAGTAGACCTACAGTTTCATGATGTATTGTGATAAGCAGTGTCTATTTTGCCTCATGAGCCCAAAACTGTTCTGAAGTTATTTAATCAATAGTAGCTCTACATAATTTTTGTTTGAAGTAATCATTAATCACATGACATTCAAATTCAAAGCATATGACAAGTTTGGAATGTATGACTTACATAGCTGACCATACTTGATACTGCCTTTGAAGTGCGGGCAAGCTTTTATTGGCTTTTTGTTTATGTTGCATGAAGTACCATAACCTAAGCCATAACTCTGAACCTCAACATGATGTGTCTCTTTGTATTGTGCATGTCATGCGACCATTTCAACCATTTGTGTTCAATCAAAGGCAAAATAGCTATGGCTTTGTTTATAAACACTATTGCTTTGATATGAGTTGCTTGGAATTGTCGGCATATTAACAGGGGTCGGAGTTGATGTTTCAAAATTTTTCAGAGCAGGAGTAGGAGTCCTAAAGTCAGAAGCGGAAGTGGAGTCTGAAAAATGTGACTCCAATCATCTTCTGATTTGAACCCTCTGAAAATACAGAAAGTCTTCTAGTCTCAATTTCTAAAAGTTAGAAACTTGTTTTTTAATTGGAAATTGGTTAAACTTTATTTGTTGTGACGTCATGAGTGGTGGAGATCAAGGGATTTTTGGATGACCTCATCAACATCAGAAAAAAGACCAAGTTGCAATTTTCTTGTTTTTTCTTTTAAAATAAACTAGATGAAAATCTGCATCTTTAGAGCCCTTGATTGGCCATCTAGTATTGGTTGGCAGGTTATGCCTTGAAAACAATTAATTAATTGATCCCTTAGGGCAGGGCTTCTCAAACTATGGGTCGCAGTCCTATTTTGATGTCGCGAAATGTAATTTTGGGGTGACGAACAAATTGCATGACAAATCACACAAAGGTTTTTGTAATCTTTTCAAGAAAATTAAAAGTAGGCCTGCAGTGATTCTATTTCTACTGCCTTTTCAGGGGCTACTACCATGCCTCGTGCTCTCAGTTGTTTACAATGATGTTTGCCTGAACTATCAAATGATAATAATCAACCAAGCACAAGTTACGCCTTGTTACGTCATGATTGTATTAATGTACTGACCAATATAGACCTTATTGCATTTATTCTAACACGAAGGCATGCTTGTGTTTAGAACTCTAGGTCTAGTCTGGGGGCTAGGCTAATTGCTTTAAGAGCATACTTGGCAGTTTTAGATGAAAGTTAAAAGCTTCATGCAAAGTTTCAAAAGTACTTTGGACTTTGACTCAGGAAAAGTTGGACCCACAAATCGTACAAAATTGAAATTTCGGTATGCAACACATTTGCTATGCCGAGGATGACTTTGCAGAGTTACAAAATGACAAATGTTTGCAACTGGAATTTTCAAAACAATTTATGTCATTTTTGGATAAGAACAGGGTTTCTCAACTTGGGCCCTTGGTCCTCCTTGGGGGCCATGGAGCGTTTCTCCGGGAGCCACGAGCAAAAGCCTTTACTAAATAGCTCTGCTGTGATATTGCAAAACCTTATTGATGAGCAGGGGGTCACAGGTGTTGACAGTCTTTGGAAGGGGGCCACAAACCACAAAAGTTTGAGAACCACTGGATAAGAACAAGAAATGAATGTCTAGTCATTTCTGATCTAGCCTTTAATAAAACCTAGCCTTTTGCACAACATATTTGTGTGAAGTGGCATTCTCAAAATTGATAGTCATCAAGTCCAAAAATCAACCTTTTTTGAAAAATGTTGAGAATGTCCTTCATCCTGCATTGTCTTGTATCAATCTATGAATGGATGATCTGTGTGCAAATTATATCAAGTACATCCATCCCGTTAGTTGTTCTTGATAGCTTTTATAAACTGAATTGTTCTTGCTAGTATTTTTTTGCCTTACTGTTTCCATGTTAGTATTATTGTGGTAGTTTTACTACTGCATAGTTCCTGTCCAGGATTGTGTGCATTTGTAAGATTTCGCCATAGACAAAAATGCCTCTTGAGATTTGTAAATTTACATGTATCATTAAACATTATTATAGGCTATCTATCAAGGAGTTACACTGAAAAAACATCTTTAAAATGGGGTCACAGAACAGGAATGTTTGAGAAGCCCTGCCCTAGGTAGAGGTGGGCAAACATTTTTATGGAAGGGCTGCACTGAAAACTTAAGCTGACAGGGGCCGCATACATTACATCTATAATTTCTTTACAAACTTTAACAAAAACTTTTCACATTAGCTGGCACAAAATGAAGGTAATATATAGTTGCTTCCAGATGAGTAAAAATGTAGTTTAGAATGAAACGTGTGGAATAAAATCTCAATAATTCTGATATATTCAATAAAATTACTTGAACATAGACTTGAAATATGAACTACCCACATACATGAGACTGCCCTACAGCTGTACAAAATACCCTTGTGGGTTGTATACGGTCTGCGGGCCATAGATTGCCAAACCTCTGCCCTAGAGGATGAATTATTATTGATTGTTTTAATGGATATTTTAGCATAATAATGATCAGGGTTTTTTAAGGTGTTTTAGGGACCTGATTCGATTCGGTTCCTTAGAATCAGAGGAAATTATCATTGGGTCCCTAGAATCAGTGAAATCGGGTCCTTACAGGTCCATACCAGGTATCTAACATTTTCCTTAAAAAAACCCTGATAATGATATAAACTGTTTTGCCTCAATTTCAAAATTACTGTGGTCACTTCACAGTAATATCCTTGACTATTTTCCCTCCTATCTACCTCTACAGTTGCTCATCCCAACCCCTGTACATAGTGTTGCAACCTCTCTGGAGGTGTTGCGTTGATTGTGTGATTCACCACGAATGGGATGTGCCTGAAGAACAACACCATACATACATGTGGCGCGAACAAGCAATGAGTGATCATGGCATGTGAACTCTATTGTTGCTTGCTGCCACAGTGCGAAGCTTTGCGCATATGCCGCTCGGGATTTCCGATCGCAACAATAGGCATGTTCTCCCCTACTGTTTCTTGTTTTCTTTTATCCTATTTTACTCGACATTGATTTGATGCTTTTTTATTACTTTTTTTACAACTTGTAAAACGTCTTCCATTAAAATTTGGTTTGTGCTAGCAACAGGGCTGGCTGAGAACTTGACCCAGGTAGTCTTTTGCTAAATCTTTGTGATTCAACATGTTAGAACATGATTACAGGGTTAAACTGTGAAACCTGAAATTGCTGATGTATTTAAATTTCATCAACATGCAATCAATTTGTGATCTTTGATGTTATTATATTTGCCCTTGCTGCATTCGTGTCATTTCATAATTTGAGTCACAAAAATGCATGAATAAACCATACCATTATCTCTTTAATACAAAATGCTGATATAGGTTGATCCTCTTTAATTATGGCCCTTTGAAATGTCATCATGCTTGAGTGCACATGAAAACGCATTGCTTTATCACAATAGTTTACTAGACCTCAAAGGGCACCAGTAATAATTTACCTACATTCACAAGAACTTGCACTTTATTCATGCAAATACCGTGTGACCAACATTCCTACATTATATACATGTAGGAGTTACAAGAGTTAAAAGTTCAAACAGCAAAACACAACAAAATATATGGCTTAATTTTTTTCATAACCATCAAAATCTGAAATGCTCATAACTTGGAAATACAGATCTGATTTTAAATATTTCAACTTATGGAGAATGGAGATCAGAATGTTGAAATATTTCAACACATAAAATTTAATGATTATTGTTGAGGATCAGATGAAAAAAACTAGTTTGCAGGATCACTAAAAGGAATGACCTTTTACATCTGATTAAACAATACTTATTATATATGCTATGGACCTGACAACCTGGGTGAGTGTTTGTGTGATTTTTTAATACTGATGCAGATGCAAAAACACAGATATCTTAGTGTGATTCATATAATGGAATATCAAACCATATGGATTAGAATAAAAAAATCAAGTGTTTTTTCTAATATTAGATTCAAAATAAATTTGGATTAAATAAACACGAAAATTTGCAAAGTTAGCAAAAGCAATGGTTTCAGTAAATTTCGATAAATTTTGCAATGGCACTTGGTGCCAGTTATAATATGTGAAACTCTAATCCAGTGGTTCTCAACCTTCATGGTATGTCACCCCTTCACAAAAACTCCCAACACTTGTGAACCCCTGCTCATCAATAGAGTTTTGCAATGCAATATCACAGCAGAGCTATTTAGTAACGGCCTCTGCTTGTCCCTGGAGAGCTACTCCATGGCCCCCAAAGGGGGACAACGGCCCCGGTTGAGAAACCTTGCTCTAATCTATTCTACTTGTGTATGGCGAGATTTGTGTCTCATTTCTTGTCAAGTCTATTATCTGAAGGTCTGAATAGATAGATTTGTTAAGTCAAATTAGGTCTGCTATTTTACCTGTGCTGCAGTTATGCCAAAAAAAGTCCCTCCAGCACTCGTTCTCAAACCAGAATCAAATGAAAAATCTGCTGGTCTTTCCTTGCAATCACTAGAAATAAAAAGTGATGAAGATGTAATTGATGAAGCCCAGCGGAAACGCCTTGATGATTTCATTACACAAAAGCAGAAGGTTGGTTGGTTTGAAAATGCTCAGAAAAGTGATTTCACAAAGAATAAGGAACTGGGTGTTGGTAATGGTGGTGTGGTACATCTTGTCAAGCACAATCCATCTGGTTGCCAAATGGCTCGGAAATTAATCCACTTGGAGGTAAAACCTGCCATACAAACACAGATCATGAGAGAACTTAAAGTTCTACATGATTGCAGTAGCCCATACATTGTTGGGTTTTATGGAGTATTTTGTAGTGATGGTGAAATCAACATTTGCATGGAAAACATGGATGCTGGTTCTTTGGACTTGGTACTCAAAAGGGCTGGAAGGATTCCAGAAGAAATGCTAGGTCAAGTTAGTAAAGCAGTTATCTTGGGCCTTCAGTATTTACGTGAGAAGCATAAAATTATTCACCGTGATGTCAAGCCATCTAATATGTTGGTCAACTCACACGGTGAAATAAAGTTGTGTGATTTTGGTGTAAGTGGTCAGCTCATCGATTCCATGGCAAATTCCTTTGTAGGCACAAGGTCCTACATGGCACCAGAACGATTACAAGGTTCTCGGTATACAGTGTTATCTGATATCTGGTCTCTTGGTCTATCTTTGATAGAGATGGCTATTGGCAGATACCCAATTCCACCACTGACAGCCAAGCAAATTGAAAATATATTCGGATCAGCTGGGAAAGAAAATGCTTCTGAGCGAGGTCATCCTGTTGATCCAGGCCCAAGGCCAATGGCTATTTTTGAACTTCTTGATTACATTGTAAATGAGGTAAGGGTTGCATTCTTGATAGCTTATGAAGTTTTAACTTTTGTAAAGAAAAGTTTTTTTTGCAAAATATGGTGGATTGTGTTCCCACTCTATACATATGTGATTTGATCATTTTTTATGTTGAAAGCAAATAATACTGGCATTGTGTTTTACTGTGGTAAGGTACATTTCTATGTGGAAGTACATAATTAGGATTGTGAATAGTTCATGTACTTTTAGCTTAGTGGCAGATAGTAAGGGCCAGCAAGGCCACTCTGCTATCCTAAACATACTAGAATAACTAATGTGTATTGCTTTGACATAGATGTGTATGTGCTGTCTCATATGAAGCAACCATCCAAAATCTGATAATAATATTTCATTATTTTTATTTTGACGCCAGAACTATAGTCATTTGCATTGTTAACTTCACCCTTTTGAGACTGACTTCAAACAAATTGATTTGTTTAATGCTTTATTTCTATGAACCAAGTCTGATATGTGTTTTGGTTTTATTTTTTGCCTAATGTATGTCAACTAGAAGTGGGATGTACTGTATTTGTCCAACAGTATTATAACCATGTACAAATACTGTAGAGGTGTTTGTCCAAGAGTATTATTGGCCACTGGGATAAAAATGGCACTACAGTATACATTGCACAAACATCGACTAATGTCACCAGACGATTGTTAGAAAGAACTTTTTTACCTGAAAGCTCATTTTCTTTCACCCATTTATGTGTGGTATGGGGTGAAGCAGTCCATGCACAAGGCCACATTACATTTTTGGCACACTCTGCCACTTCTTTTTTCTATTTTCCTTGCAGCACTTTGAACACACTGTCTTCTTCTTTTCACTTTCACTGGCAGGTGTTGTCCCACGTTTTGTGCAACTTGCCTGCTAACTCTTCTGTTTTTTCCATGGTAAAATGGATTGTCCATGTTCGATAAGTGCTTCAATCAAGTTTACCAAAAAATGAATGAATGGCATTTTTAGATGGTTAGTTTAGCATGGCACAACGAATGAATTGTGCAGTGCTACCACCAGCATCCTAAAAAGAAAAGGCCTGGCCAACCCGCCGCTATTTACCTGGTTTCATGCAGCTCTTACATAAATACCATATTTATTCATGTATAAGTCGCAAAATTTTGCACCAATTGTTCACCTTGAAAGTCAGGGTGCGACTTACACATGCATTGCGTGGAAGCGTCCTTGGTGGCTTGTGCATGCACATAAACACACAAGTGCACTTAGGTGGCACACATGTTAGTTACTGTGTTGCGTTGAAGCATGCTTTGTGGTTGGTGCAAGAACATACATAAAGTGATCAAATTCATGTTATGCATAGTCACATGTATGCACTTGCATGGGTAGATGTAATCACAGAAAGAGGCAATGCAGAAGGTGAAACAAACGTGCTGGAGTGGATATATGTCCTGTATACTGTACATACTGATAACTTGAAATAGCGTGTTTTGTATGATGCTGGATTCAAGCTCAAGGTTGTAACTTTTATGACAATGCGTAGTACAGATGGTGATTTTTAGAGCTTCTGATGATCATGCGTGTGGTAAATTTCTGTCATTATCATGCTGGTGTGTGATATAATTACAATAAATTTAGCTGAGCAAAAGTATGTGTGTGAGTGAGGAAGAGATGGGATGATGTTCATATGGATGTAGTAGCTCTTTACAGTAACACAGCAAGATATGTGGCATTTGGTCTCTGCCTGGTTAGCCACCACTGCAGTAGCATTTGCACTTAAAATAATTATTATCGAACGACTTATCTTCAGTTTCCATATTCAGATTGTTGCGACCTCTCTGGTGGCGTTGCGTTACAGTGTGTGATTCACTACAAATGGGATGTGCGCGAAGAACAACA
>JGI24158J21664_10012708_pt1 | contig 11147 bp, 4 predicted proteins | sample Ectturendosymbi3_FD_21664 | JGI IMG/M metagenome (IMG submission 21664)
CAAAACGAACAGCAACGAAATTTGAAGGACTTGAAAAAAAGAGAAGAATAATTCGAACAGTTTGAGTAAATTCTACTGGTTATCTTCTTCAGCTCTGTAAATTCGGCATATTTTAATTAATTTTTCTGCCTTCTCTGCATCCAAACTGTTTCTGATGTTGGACCATACCAAACCATATATTGAAAAAATGCACTATATAGATGCTGAACTAGCAGGGCATCCACATAAACTTGACGTGAAACTGCAGACTTTGGGTGGGATTGGCTTTTCTCTGTTTGCTGTGCGCATTCTTGCCAAGCCTCACAGTGAACTGACCAACAACACTTTGCGGAAACAAAGATGGGGTACATTTTTTACCCTTAAATTTGAATGCAATAATAGGTATAACATGTTATTATTGTGTAAATCTGAAAATGGTGATATTGCATGATGCGATAAAAACAATTGAGAATGGGGTTTTTGCGTTTTTCATAAAAAAAGAACAAAAACCCGGCCCGGGGCCGGCGCCCCCCTCTGCACGCCACTGCCTAGGCTTGATTAAAAAAAATCCGGGCACTTTTGGGTTTGAACTTTTTTAGGGTTGGTGTCACGAGCGTGTGGGTTCAACGGATTTTTGGAAGATGCCATCGGGGCCTGAAAAATTGCAAGGTAATTTATTTGTTTCTTCTTTGAAATTGTATCAGGCGAAAATCCGCATTTTAGAGCCCTTGATTGGCCTTCTCGCGTTAGGAGGTTAGATAAAAAATGATGAACAATTGAGAATTCTGGTTTAGATTATACAGTTTTGTTTTGGGCTTAAGATTTTAAGTAGGCATGTTTATCTGGCAACGTTCCGATAATCACAGAAAGACGAATTACGCAGTTATGAAGTTCATAATAATGAAGGTATTATCGTGATAATGAATGGGAGTTACGTAGTGGCAAGTATTCGTACGCTGTTCTGCAGTTCTTTGATGAACAGTATGAGGTGAAAAGCATTTCTTACTGGGAAAGACACGGACGGCTCTACTGTGAATTANGGACAGTTTCGTCATCACATGAGTTTTTGCACAAATAATTTCCTGAAAATCCGCATTCTCAAATCTAAACAAGGTTGTGAGCAAAAATTCTNTTTATGTGCCTTTCAAGTTTCGGGCCTCTGTTGAAGGTATNATGCAGTGGTTCTTAACCTGGGATAAATTTACCCCGGAGCAAATTTCATTTTTCAAGGGGGCTAACTTTACTGAACCATAATTGCAACCAATGAACATTTTTATAAAACGATTCAAAACCGTAAAAGTTTATTAATTTCGTATTTTCGATAAATGAGCACCATGGAATGTATTGGAGGTAAATCTGGTAACCTTGTTTGATAAAAGGGCAATAACTGAAAAAAGATTAAGAACCACTGGTATAATCCGACAACAAATCGGGTTTAAATATATGTTGTTCATTTTATTTTGCCTCAAGCGCATCAAACATCATGAANCTTAATTGTAATACAAANATCATAGCATATATCAGGTTATTTAACAGCTTGCTAGTTGTGAACTTCACTGCATAGAGTTGCTGATCTGTGATCCTAAATCCCTTTCAACCTTTAACAAAAACTTGTCTGTACGTAAAGAGAAAGACCGAGAAACGTAGACTTTGCTAAGTGTCAAAAGAAACGTGGCAAGCTCGTAAATTTTGTCTGGCAAGGGTTGGTAGGCAAGCAGACTTTGCATTCGGTGGGTTTTGCTGTCTGCTTATAAAGTACTTCCTCTGCATACGATGCTGAAAAGACTGCAGGTAATTTAATGTTCAAAACATGATGCATGCACTCGCTACACTGTTTTAATTTAATTATTTTTAAAAGTCAGCATGCAGCCATGCGTGGTAATTAATTGGATACGAATCGGCAAGTTAACAGCATTTCAATTATAAATACGATCCAAGCTTTGCAGCAATTTTAGCTGAAGATTTTTAATTGAAACTACGTTGCATTCAACCCCGTCCAAAACTATACACAGACACGAAGCTTTTCAGCAAATATATATAAACGTTGCCACACGGCTTGTCAATTATAATTTCCAGCATTGTCACAGACTCTCACAATCACCATCAGTAATCTCGAACACCACCACCAGCAGGCGCAAAAGAGTTGGTGCGCAGTCGAAAAATTTTCCTACTTGTGCAAAATGGAGCCGGTCATTGCGCAGTGCGATCAAACAAACGACACACACATTCACAAGTTTTTCTAATGCCCTCCGTAACTTGACAAATAAGCGATAACGCAGATGAAACAACCCCACTACTTGAGCGGTTCACGACCACGCGAACAAAAAAGCGCCGATACACTTAATCTGAATCATAATACCTACAAAAGACATCATTCGAACGTGCGTCCGGAACGAAGCCTGGAGACATTTTCATATCACCGGACGACTGCGCCGAAGCGACATTGATCTATTGCTGTGAACATACTTCACTACGCTGGTATAGTAAATTACCTTAGCTTGTCATAAAAAGATCTTATACAAGGGCTCTTACACGTTAAGTTTCTAGCTGAAGCTTGGAATACTCAGAAAAATATGTAAAACTCGCTATAACATGCCACGCCGAATGTTTCATCAGTCCGTTACCAACTTCGAAAAAAAAACAAGTGTTCTGTTGTTATCTCTCCGTTAAAAAAAATCAAAAAATACGACAAACAGTCGTGAAGTTGCCAAACAATACGATTAGGTTCAAAAATTTCGATTTGCAGACACTGATTCGAAGCGCGCGGTGAGTAGATCATGATCGGTAAATCCCAGCAAGCAATGGCTCTCAATCGTCTTGCGAATGATACAAATTATTGAAACTTNACCAANCAACCGTTGCTTTTGCAACTAAGGAGAGACACAAGAAACTCGTCATTTACTTGCCCATATTCTCGACGAAACGAANGTATACAAAAATTGCATAGTTAATAGATGAAAAAATCAGACAGTGGTTAAAAATTCAATACAAAATACAGTGAACCTTGCAAAGAGCACAAAGCAGCGCGCGCAACCTTCTAGTTCGTGCTACTGCTCGGGGACAAAGGGCAAATGATAAATTGCGAGCTACATCAGAAAACTCAATTATTTACGCTTAGTTTCACTACAAACGTTGCGTTTTATGTTCTCCATCGCTGTTTTGACAACGTTTACAGCATGTTTGCTGGACTTAAAAAAGNTAAACTCGGCGGCATCCAGGTCTTTCAACACCGCCCATGCACTGAACGAAGACTTGCCGTCGGCCTCGTTCTTGGCCATAGCTGCTTGCACACCTTGCAAAATCGGACGGCATTTCGTTGTAACAAAATATCGCGAATCTATCTGGTCGTTATTCGTCACGGCTTGGTGTGCAAGACTTTTTTGTTTCAGCAACCTTCCTTCGGCTACGTGTACATGCAAGACAGAAGCAAGAGCATTGGCCGCGACATGCTTCTTGTCTTGGTTTGTCAAAACGGAAGTGTGAAGAGTTGGGCCGTTTGCCCGAGGTTCGGTAAGAACGCTCTGCACAATTTTCTGTATATCTGCCAGTTCTAATAATTCAAAACCAAAAAAGTTGTCATGATTGTACTTGGAAGTGCACACAATGTCTTCGACGACTGGCTGAAAAGTCTTGCACAGATTGGTGTAAATTTCATGAAGCAGAAGAGACTTTGACGCGTCTTGCAGTTTCTCGTTCAGACAGAACGGTTTGCTGTAAACGTTGTCGCGCAATTCGGCCACTTCTTGAAAATGCTTCAACCACAGTTCGTCGTCATTGGGTTTGCGCAGCGAAGACCACTTGCAGTTGGACAAATACATTCGATTGCTCCACAAACCTTGCTTAATCCAACCACTGACCCGCAAAATGTCACCCAACTTCATCGCTCTGCACTGCGGCCTGAGACGCTCCCGCGTGCGTTCTGAAACCAGCAACAGCAACGCGTCGTCTACTTCGGGCCTTTCGTGAAAAGGACAGAAGCATTCGATTGACCCGGTGCCGTCGTCTACGGAGCACTGCAGAACATCGCCTTTGTGCTTCAAGGACGTTACTACTCCGACGACTTCTGCCTGATTGACAGGATGAGTTTTATACAGGAACATCGTTTTGTTCGCGGCAATAGGCGTGAGGCCGTGCAGAACATCGTGAATCAAGAGTTTGACTGGAGCGTTGAACAGCGGGTCTGCAGAAACGCATTGAAATGTCATTGATGGTACGCTGGAATCAGCAGTCATTATTTTCTTTCTTGGGCGAGTAGTCTGTCGTTGCACAAGTAATTTAGGACTTGATCATCGGTTTCATAATGAATTCTCCAGATTTTCTTTACACACGGCCACTTCATATTTGAGCCTCTAAAACTACATGGTTAGCATTAACAGCTCTACATATGTTTCTACCAGCACAGAGATCTTCCTGCAAACAAACAAGCGATACAAAATGTATCAGTTGACAGGAATCAGAAGTCGACCAATTGGAGCTGAAAAGAAACACCCCTTATAAAGTAGGCATGCAGTAGAAAGCACAACTTGTGGAAAGATGCTACACCCATTGGCAAGCATGCGTCAAATAGAAAGTATGCAAGTTTTCATTTAACAAACATATTTGTGGGATTGTTTGGGTCAAAATAAATGATGTTCTGGTTCATTCGAATTTAAAAAATCAGATAAGGGTTGAAACTCGAGTAGATCAGCAAGCACACAGTTGAACTTTAAAGAGTAATTATGTGGGGGGTCTTTTTACGAGCAGCATACCATTAAAGTTAAACTATGGCAACAAGCTGACTTCTCATTCCATCTCAATGCATTCTGCCCAGAGTTAAACACACAAGCACATTCAAACATGCTCGCCTCTTCATACATGAATTAATGTAAAGAAAAACACCTGCGGGACTCAATATGCAACACTAGTTAAAAATGCCAAATGTCTATTACTTCGGAGAACAGTCATCAGTAGACCTAACTATAAAAATCAACGATCAGTTTCAAATGAGTACAGGTAACTGAAAATGTGCACAATTGTGACTTACTTGTGTCATTACGTGTAACAAACAATAGTTGGCTATTGTGAGCACTGAGAATTATTCAGTCAGTGCAAAAGCGAAGTATTGCAGTAACAGATGTTACTTCTAAGAGAGCAAAGCATGTAAGTTGGGGGAATAAAAACTGAGCTCTAGTACATCCATATAGCTGTGGTACAAAACGCATTACTAAATAAGCCATGTTAAGTGAAATACAGCTATATCGATAGGAAGCGTGGAGTATTTAAAAGATTGAGACAATAACAAAACAAACACAATTTCTAACGTTCTACTGCAAAATGCATGATAGAGATGTGCTGATGCAACACAGACAAAGCAAGATACATGCCACCACTTACAAAAAGGCACAACAGTTGACTAGATCATATCACCATTGTGACCAAAAAATTGCAAAGTAAATTAAACTAACAACTACACGCTTATTGGAAAACTCTTGCTTTTGGTGCTTTAATAAAAATGAAATGATAATGAAAACCACCATATCCAAAGCTAGCAGACTACTGCCAGTTTTATACATGGAGAGGTGCTATCTCTAGAACAGCAAAGATCATAACTGCTTCAAACTCTTCACTTTTTCTTGTAAATGTGATAAAACAGCAGAAATTTCAATACTTTTATCTAATTTCAGGAATTCTTGTCCACGAATACTGACTATTTTTATCCAAGGCAGGTGATCTCCAACAACAGTAAGCAAAAAACGCAAGTGTTCATCCATACACATTGCTGTAGATATTGAGGGTGATGACTTGCACAATTTAGCAGAAATGTAATTAAATGGCAGAGAACCCTTCTTTTCTGTTAAAAACAACATCCTCAAACCTTTTGCAATATCAGGAAGAACACTTAGCTTGTGAAGTTCTGCTTCAGCTTCATCTGACCGAGTCATAGCTTTTATTTTCTTTTCTGATTCTTTCGCTCGTATTTTTGCTAGCAACGCTTGTGAAATCCCTTTCAAATCATCATTAGCAACAGTGTTTGCATTCTTAGAAAAATTGTTGTTATTCTCACAAACGCTTTTTGAAATGACAAGCTGTTCTGGAGTCTTGATGGAATTCTCTGCAACTTTTTTCAAAGCATCAACAGCTCGCTTGGCAAGGCGATCTCTAGCTCTGCAAAGAACATCTTTTGCAGAGTTACACCGATGACTTTCTTCATCTGGGGGTTGAGGAAGATCAGATATGGGGATGTCAGGCAAATTATCCAACATAAACTCAGGATGCCAGCGACGTATCTTTGCCTGGTTCACACTGTTGCTCTGACCTATTTGAGTGAGAAATCGAGCATGATGTGCTTTGACAATAGAAAGCAACTTTGAATGAAAATTGTGTCTTCTAATTACCAGCATGCTGCCAGTGAATTTTATTGGTTGACAATCACTAGTTTGAGAAATCTCTGAACTCAAAACAGGTTCAACCATCAGCTCATACTCAGCCAGTGCATCATTCCTGCAAATTGCTGTTTTTTTCTCCAGCCGGTAACTGTAGGCATCAGGAAACACATGCTTGATTTGACCAAGGTGTTTTTTCTCAAAATTTTTGCAAGTCATCTTTTTCACAGCTTGTTGCACTCGCGACCAAGTTGTTCTTTCTTGTCGATTAAATAACATGCTAACAGTAATGTCAGTGCTTTTAAACATTTCTTGCAGTACACTGTATTTGAGTGGAAGTAGAAGACCTTTTGGAATCTCTTCAGATAAGCTGTGAAACCTGACATAAGCATACTCTCTGCAGGAAGAGTTAATCTTGTTATCTTTGTCTGAACTTTTTGGTTCTTTTGGTTCATCATCACTCATTTTACGTTTTTTAACAAGCTTATTCTTCAATGATGAATGCTTCTTTTTTTGTTCATTTAATCTCAAAAGTGTTTCTTGAAGATCTTTAAGATTAGCATGTTTCTTAAGTGCATCATTTACTGAGGCAGAAAATTTTTCTGTTTCATCTGCATCCTCACAATGCTTATTGGAATATAAAGGTTTCTGTAAGTGGTTGGATTTTGGATTGAAAACAAGTTTCTTCTGGGGACTTTTACCCAGATTTTGAAATTCATGCTTCGAGACTTCACTTCCTTTTAAACTATTGCCACTTTTCACAAACAAAACTTTGGCACTTTCAGGCTTAGTAAATGCATTTGGTTTCACAGATGAATGGCTTAAAACACTGTTTACTACACCAATGTCATTATCACTTTCAGGGCTTGAGTGAGTCCGCTTTGATCCTCTTCTATGTGCAACACTTTGTTCAGCATTGCGCTTTCTGGGTGAAAGCAAAACTGACGAATCTAAAGCAGAAGGTGCAACTGTTGAAGAAGTTGGCAAACATTCTGTAGTGCAGGATAATTTATCAGACACAAGCAATCTTTCATTTTCATCTTCCTCTGGCTGGATACTGGTTTTTCCAATCACTAAATTGTCTGAACAAAATTTTCCATCAGTTGAATCGCAAGAGGCAACTTTTTGCCTTTTTGTAGTAGGTTTATGTGCATTATTGCGCTTCCGAGCAAAATAATTAGTCACAACAGATTGACTTGCCATGCACAAAGTCAAAACACATAAGATCAAATGTCAAATTTCTGCTTCCTCCTGTAGTTAAAAAGAACACAGTATTTCAAAACTACATCAAAATAATTGACGAAACCAACACAAAATCATATAACTGTACCCTAATTTCATTTCTGATTGGCACTGCATGCTTTTAATTACAAAAATAAGAAAGTACCAAATAAGTGAGCCCCATTTGCTTAAAGTAGGGGTCTCCATAGGAGACCTCTCTAAACTACAACCCACAAAGCTATTTCCTCCTTCCCGCAAAGACACTTATGTCAATAAAGAAAAAATAAAATATTCAAAAGAAACTTGTCGATGCAGTAAAATGTAACATATCCCAAAGCAATTACATTATGTTGAGATGTCAATAGCTTACGTGGCCCTCAGATAAAAAAGTTTGGAGACCTCTGACTTAAAGCATGGGGAAAATAGTAAATAAGATTATCAGCTTGTAACCTATTCAAATATAAACTTGCATTCATGCCCAAAGATCTTGAGCACCAAGTTGTACAGCATTGTCAGAAAACAACAAGCTATCAAAACTGAGGAACAATGCTGTTGTACAGCATTGTCAGAAAACAATAAGCTATCAAAACTGAGGAACAATGCTTGAATTGCAAGTATTTCAAGACTCAAAAACCTGCCGAGATAGCAAGGACAAACAAAACAACGCAAACAGGTTACCTTCACCAGTGATCAAAGATAACCTACTGTTTTAAAGAAAAAGCATAAAATCAAAACAGGTAATTTCATGCACAATCTTACATGTTTCACTAAATCACATCTTTCTTGTCATGAGAATCTCGTAAGATAATACAATATTGCAGATACAAAGAACAAAAGTTGTCATGGGAAATTGTATGGTTTTCTTAATAAAGCAAAATCAACTATATATATCTGCATAATATACATACAAAACATAACTACGCAGTCTATGTTCATCAACAAATGAAGTGTTTATAATGAAGGAAACAAAATATATTTTGATAATACCACGTATTCAATGAGCATTATCATGGTTTTCCATGGCATTAGCTTTATCTCCAAATTAACTTTATAGATAAATCTAACCAAACAAAATACCAAATTTTACGACTATGCATATGAATTTCACTCATATGTGATGGCCAATGTTAGATAGCTCACATATAAGTCTGAAATAGATAATTTTCCCAAACCACCTAACTTTCTGTTATTTTGGCAAACATTTGAGTCTTGCCTAAAGTGAGTGGTAAGACTACAAACAAAGCTTTCAATATATCACGTGCTAAACAGATTTGAGGTTGGTTTTTACCGCATGCAAGTGGACAACAAAAGATTTTGAAGAAGTTGTAACCTCTTTACAATTGGCCATTAATCCCGCAACCTATACATCGGACTGCGACAGCAAGTCTAGCGGTTGACACAACCTTCACCATGGAAACATCAATCTAACGTAATTTATGGGGCACCAGATTAGATAACCCCTGTGTTTTTTTCTGTTTTAGCAAGTACACCTAGCGCAATTAATTCCATACTACCAAATAAATCTGTCTATCTACCTGATCAATTGCATCTTTATGCTGACAACATTGAACAATTGTAAATAGAGACAAGGCTTTGGTCGATTGTAAAACAGAACAATTGTAATTTAAGACTAATGCCAACAGCGTAATACAGTATCACAAAACAGCTCTGCACGTGCTTGACATTGTACAAGATTCTAAGTCATTAGATATATATATATACAAATATATAGCTTTTGTATGTCTGGCACTAGCATTGCAGCAAATTCTACATGACATATGTGTGGCTGTTCGGTGGACATACCACATCAATAAGGATTGTTTCAGATTAATGCACAGATACCATTTCAACAAGGCAGTAATGTTGTTGTTTTGTAATAATGCTATGAAATGTTAGAATAAATGTTGTGTTGTTGACTAGATGCAAAACCACTTGTCTCACCTGGTGGAGTTAAGATAAGCATTTTGCACTAAAACTTGCATATTACAAGCAAACATTTTAATATTGGCTGTATTTACTTGGCACTTTAAAATTAGCCAACCATTAGATATACACATTCATATGCAAGTAACTAGTCTCCAAAAAGGCGACCAAGTGAATCTATCTTTAAAATTTTTAATAAGAAATAAATTTCACATGATATTATGTACCCTCAGTTTTGTAATCTGCGAGCACCACTTACAGGTGAAAAGTTGTAAGGCTAAAGCAACAGCAGAAAAAGCAAACAAAATATAGACTAAAATTAAAATGAATAAATCAAAACACAAGTTGCAGCAATGAAAAATCTGGAAAACATGGCTTTCCGAAATAACTGCTTTAACTGACATTGGAAAACTCAAACTGTCTGACGCCAAGCATCGAGCAACACAACAAATCCACATAACCAATGCCTTGCTGATATTACTCAAAAGAGAACGTTGATGCATAAGCAGGATTGGGTTCGTTAAGTGTATGGACGCACTCTGTGGAGTGCCACTAAAATTAAATGCTAAACACTACGAAGGGAAGTATCAACATCGATAGCTACATGGGTGGTAGGAAAGGTCAAAACAAGTCAGCAAAGCTGAATGGTAGAATTATTGAAAAATGTAAAAAATACAATTGTTGCATCAAACTGCATATGCTAAAACCTCTGATAGAGTTTTTAGCATTTCTTCTGAGCTACAACAACTATTTGTAAGTTGCAACATGTTACTACATTCTGAAACATTTTAAACTTGGCGTCTCCTCACTATTCTCTTAGTCAGTATCAAGTATAGTAACCTGCCAGATAGATGTGCTTCACTGCTACATGCCAGAAACTTTGACACTGCCAGCAACCACGCCTAACCCTTCTCAGAACTTGCAGAACCCCTGCTTCACTTTTCTAAACCTTAAAGGTTCACATATCCCAGGTTGAGGACTACTGCACAAAATCTATAAATAATAATCAGTTTATAAGGACAACGTGTAATTCCACGTCAAAAATAACAAACTGTCAATCTTCTTCAAAATGGAAATAAAACCCACACTAAAAATTTTCACTACTAGGCTTTGGGTTGGGTTGGTGATGTAGAATTACTACATCTCCAACCCAACCCAAGGACCTCAAATTATCTATTTTAAATACACAAGACCAGTGGTTCTCAAATTTTTTTCATTGTGATGCCTTTGGAAAAGTTTGCTGAACTTGTGATGCACCAGCAGTAAGATGTTAATAAAGACATATATTATCAAAGTTTTATATATATAATTGATGAAGCACGATAAAAAATGACCCTGATGTTTTCTTTGATTTCTGAACAATGCAAGAACACAAGCACACATGAAACACATGTGGTAAGTTATATTACAGAAACCACTAAAAATCATTACTCAAAACACAACAGCAAAAGGTTGGAACGTCAAAACAAACACATAGTACATAGGCCCACACAACAAACATCAACATAACATAGCTGATGATGGGCAAGCATGGGTGAAGAGTTTGTACTTTTGTTCAAACAAAATTAAAGCACTGAAAACTCCAGACACGTTTGTTATATTTTCTTCCCACAACAATAGCTTTTTAATGAATGCCACAATTTTATCTGATGTATCAAGCAT
>JGI24158J21664_10012711_pt1 | contig 11145 bp, 6 predicted proteins | sample Ectturendosymbi3_FD_21664 | JGI IMG/M metagenome (IMG submission 21664)
CCCCCCCCTTGACTACGCCTATGGCAATGGTAACAGACGTGATAAAGTGCCACTGAGGACCACCTGCATCAAAAATGTCAAATTCAAAATTATCAAAACAACAACAGGTTGTCAGTATGTGGAATACTTTTACTACAGCGAAAATCTAAACTGGGCCGCACAAAACCCTCGACTGGGCCGCGGGTTGGACATGGCTGATCTAGTTTAACTCATAATTTTCCCCTAAACTTCATCAGTTACTTGTTCATTTTTCTCAGCGCAACTGCAGTTGTGGACCCGCATTTTACGAATCAACTCGCAAATAACCTATTCATTCATTGATGTATTCAGGAAACAAACGCACAAACACAACAAAACTCACAAACAAACAAGATAAATTAAACAAGCAAACACATAGAATAGAAATATAATCAAAATTGTATTTGCATCTTCCCGGGGTACCTAATAATATCCAGGTGGTTTTCTAGTTAGGTCCCCCACAAGCCTAATGATACGATAGTGTTATATTAATGAGGTTTAAGGTTTGTACCATGAGAAAGGTTTATTATGATAATGAGGAATACTAAAGGTAGCATATAATTGACACGGGTTAATATTGGTTTAGGAAGTGTAACTTGCATTTCTTTTTGAAAACATAGAAAGGTTGTACTTTCAAATTTTGATCTAAAGATTCCCAAATCTTGACTCCTATATAATAATCAAAATCAAGAAATCTTTCATTGATTGTAAGGGTTTGACTCTAATGGAACAGAACGCCAGTGTTTCTCTTTCATCAGCGTCAAATCCTTACAACAAAGTATTGAATATTTTGTGCTGGAGACTTATAACCTTTTGCAAAAATCAAGAACTTATCAAATTCGCTGTGATCAGAAAACGTTCGTTGAAATGTACGACCGTTTCTTTACCAATGTGTTGAGCGCTACATGAAAACACAGCTACAGTCGACTAGTGAAGCTTTACGCTTCTGTGCCTACTTTTAGAAAACTTTTCATCAGTGAAAGGTAGAACGACAAAGAACTGTCGGATGCAAGGTCATGTGAAATTTTTCTCTAGTTTAGACAATTGACAGCTGACTGATACGAGTACTCAGGTTTTGCGCTTAAAGGTAATGTGATGGTTTATTGCTTCCACTGGACTGCTGATCTCTTTATCTCCAACAGTTCACTCAAGTGTTGACCTTTTATGCGCAACTCGTAGACAGGAAAAAATCTACTGTATATGGATAACAGGCAAGCGGATTTGGGGACATGAGCACTTGAGCAGTGTAGTTTACATGCAGTCGATTAGAAACTCGACTGTTTAAGACCTGCTTTTTATACCGGGCCCGATATCTGGATTCTTTTCAACCCATTCAGCCTCGCCGTCTGTGCAAATCACTGAGCAGTTTTTCTTCGAAGTTCAGTTTTCTTGTTTTTCTGTTCCAAGTGGTCGTTAACACAAGTCTATCAACTTTTCCGGTAATTCGGTATTGGTGCCATCAAGTTTTTTCAAACCCGTCTTATAAGTCAAACTAAATATGTTCACCTATATTTTGTGATTACGTCAAGGTTTGCTAAATCTGGTTTATAAAAAAACAAATGATTCCTTGCTGCTGCCGTGTCAGCGCCCTTTAAATGGCGAACATACTAAACATTGACTCAAAGTTGCGTTCTTTGACGCTTAGAAAAGAGACATGTCGACGCTGTCGCGATACTGTGGCAGAACGTGCTCATGCAAAATGCGAAAAATTTGTGATCGCGATAAATATGAACAAACCAAGAGATGTCAAGAGGCAAGCTTTTTCATAAATAATTCATACCTGCCTGGGAAGGATTTGTATGTCAGAAGAAAACGCCTCCATCCCAAAAAACAAATTCATTGGTTGCTTGCAAGCTGAAATATTTTTCTGGGACCGAATTGACCACAAGCTTTTTCTCAGTAAAATAAAATCTCTCAGTGTGACTAGTCCAGGATATTTAGGCCAGAGTTGGATCAGTTATGTGGCTACAGTTTTAAAGTGCAAATACTCCTTCAAACTTTTAAGTTGCACACCAACTACTCCGTGTTGAGAGCATCAAATCACAAGTACGCTTAAATGCAATTAATTATAAATCGCATGTTTTACTCGTTTTCAAGATACTTTGATGGTTTGCACATCAAACATGAACGGTAGAAAAACACGGATTTTAGTACCAAGATAAAATTTTGTAGCCATCGAATGCGACAAAAGTTGCATTTTAGGGTGACATTTTCATGAGAGTAATCCGTAGCAGTAAAGCTGGTTCTCAAACCATATAATTACAAGTAAACCGCATGAAAATGTGTACTTTTAACTACATTCAACTCAATTTCCAATAGTAATTGACCCAACTCTGACCTACACTAGATTTAGATTCATGTTTGTGAAATCAATAGATTCACATATGTGAGACTTTTTCAAGTACTGCTGTAATGATTACGTTTTAACAGTTATGGTACGCCATAACATGTTCATGCAACCAATATTGTTTCGCATTTGATCATTTGTGTCATGGGATTTTAATATTTAGACTTGTAGAACCTTCAAGTAGGCTACTGCCATCTGTTTGCTGCTCTGTACCTAATTTCCCATTGCATATGTCTGCCGTCAGACTGAAAACAACATCCATGAAGAAAAGGTCATCATTCAAACCCTCGGGCTTCACGCCAGATTCTTTGATTTTTTCGAAAAGGGAAGTAATGTGTTCCTAAGCCTGAATGTAACAAGAGCTTTGTTGCTTATGTTGGTCCTACCTTCATTCACTTCTTTTCCGAGAATTCTCCAGGCGGACCTGTGTGTAAGAATAGAGATTGCGCAGAACTTGCGTGAAAAGTGGTGAGCGTCGTTGTAGGCCTATTTTTTAATATCATTTTTTGCGAGTAAGGCTGTGTTGTTTGTCTCGCTACAGCACCGTTGTGGACAAAACATCTTTTCATTGTAACCGGTCGGCAATGCGTTATGCTTAAGAAACATTTTCTGACACAAAACAAATAAGCAATGTCTTTCGCTTCCAGCAACTAATTTATGGTCTAGTTTGCTATTTGTGTAAAAATGTTTGGACTGTAACTTGCAAATTTTGCCTATTGTCCACTAAATTCTCTGTGTTGTTTTGGAAGCAATGAAACGTTTGTTCAAATTGAGCAGAAATTAGAGGTCTAGTTTTCAACCTGGCGCTCAGAGATTTCAAAGAAGTCACGTGACCTGCTGAGAATTGTAAATGATCCTGGGCAGAAGATCGACAATAACGCTAAACGGTTTCAAATGCGACTATGGCATAAATTGGAACTCTGTAAGTAAATATTGCACGAATCTGCTACTTTAGCACGTTTTGTGTGAAAACACAATGATTTTGCACAAAAAATCTGACCGAAGTCCATCACACGTAGCTCACAGATATGACAAAGTTAATAGAAGGCATTAGCGAAACTTCAGGATAATTTGTGTTTCTGCTTTATTGTTTTCAATAAGGTTTTGCAGGATTTCTAAATTTTACTTTGTCTCAAAACTGACATTTATAGAAAACATCCTTTCACGAGGCTTTTAACAAGTGTACCGCAGACCTTCAGTGCTTGGTGTGCTTGATTTCGTTCTACAAGCAATATCCAGTTGTCCAATCTGGATATCAAAACCTGTTTAGCAAAATTTTAATCAAAAATGAAGTTCAGCTAACTTCCTCGACAGAAATGAATCTCGGCAGTGTTTCTAACACAGCGAGAAAATGTCTCAACCTATACTTGCGCCAAAGGCTAACTGCGTGCAAAAATCAGTGAAAAAAGGGCGGTTCGGTCCTGCCAAGCACAAGAACTGTAGGTATTTTGTCGATGATGAAATCCATTTGAGGTATAAGCGCGTCTTGCTCTGTCGACGATACACGCGCTTGTCTCTGCAAACCACATATGCTGGTTGCGCCTACGTGTTTGCAAGCGGACCCACACAGGCGGAACCATATGGGGCTGTTGAATAGCTGGCATTTTTTTGGCGGATTTGCAAGATTCCATTGATAAGCAGATAAAAAAGAGCTCATAAATAGCTTTCAAAGAGGAGGATTTCGTCATCGGCGCAACCCACGCAACCCACGCTCGGGCGAGCAGTTCAACAACGAACTTCAATCCCCATTATTTGGCTTGCCCTGAAAAGGCACTGTTAACTTTGCGGGGGATGATTTTTTAACCCAATGCCAAAGGGAGCTTCCTGCATCATCCTGCCATTTGCTAATGTAAGCACTACTGTTGTCACTAAAGTTGGTTTTGTGGCGCTCTTCGTGTTACGGTTGACTAAGGGTAAAATGTTAGGATTTTAGAAGAAAATTTTCTTAATTCACTTTATTTTCGTGAACGTTCGCAACTTTGTAGGTGAAGCTATAATATTTGTCTGTTGATGAGAATATCCTACGAAAAGTCACGATCATAACTTTATTTCAAAAACTAAACCTATCGTTTAACCTACCCATTGGAAAAATATTGCATTTGTTGCCAATACGGTAATAAGTCAGTCGTTATGGTTTTGTACAATACTACTTCCATTTAGTCCCGTCGCCACGGGGGGGCTTTGGTGGGCTTAGTCCCCCCAAACAAAGCTCCAATCCCCCCAAATTGAAACATGAAACACTATAAGTTAGTGGAATTTTTATCAAATTTGACTGACAAGCCCCCCTGCACGAACGCAAAGCCCCCCCGCACAAACGTAAAGTCCCCCTACTGACGACTTTCGGGCAACGGTTCTGCTTCCATTTTGGTGAGCAGCTCCAAATTTATACGTTTTGCAATTCAGATCTTGAGGGTTACTGGAAAAGGTTTTGGCCATGTGCTCAGTGCGGGCATTGTGAAATCCTATTGTTATGCCACAGTCCTTAAGGCCATCAAATTCTCTCTTTTCCCACCTGTCGTGCCACTCCCCCTAATGTTGGAAAAGGCCGATATTAATAATTTTGTCACTGTAGTATTGCATTGTTTGCCTGTGAGACAAAAATAAAGGTGCTAGTCAGACGCCTTTCTGTAGAACGCACCGTTTTTCTTTTAGTTTGCCTTTGCATCTACCTCAAAATCACGATATTTTTAGCCAAAACGTTTATAACACTAGAGCCAATGCAATTGCATAAAATATGCGATGTTAACTCGAAATTGTTGAGATGTTTGCAATGACTAAGCAATCGGTTCAGCGTAACCGAAAAAATCGAACTAGTCCAGTTATGCGACTAATGTATTTTTACGAGTTCTTCCTTTCTATTTAGGCAAGCTGCTTCTTTTATGAATATATATACAACGTTCCTCCTTTTAACGTCTTTACAATTTATGTTTACTTCATCCAGGACACAAGTGTGGTAAAAGCATTTTAAGATAAGTTGGAAATGTGTGCCGAAGTGTTACTTCGTATCGCAGCTTCTTGGCTTCAACTCTTACTCTTTGAAATAAGAAAATTTGATAAATATGCTTCCAAATTCATCAACATCTGCTTCCTTCTTTTTGCTGGTTTCAAAGTGCGTACTTTGAATGGCAGCCTAAGGATTCTCATTTGGTAAGATCTCATTTGGTAATAAAAGCAAACCTCCTTGGTTTCACTATCTGGGTTGACGCCAGCTCACATTTGAAATACTATATGAGGGCTTGTGGTCTTGGCTTATAACAAGGATGTCACCAAAACCCTCGTACAGCCGAACGGCTACTGAACGAATTGGTTGTGCAAGTAAAGACAGTTTTCATGGTGGCCATGTCGTTATTGTTAACTTTTTTTAATGTTACGCCTTGTGAAATAGAAGTCATAAGCTTGGAGTTTGGGGCTGGCTTACTTAACCTCCATTGCCGACGGGTATTAACACGAACGTTTTGATAAAAGTTTGTTTTAGTGATCACAATCAACAACCTAGCTTTTGGCAAATAACATGGCGCTCTTCTGTAATAACACACGAAAACCTATCGTGATGTCTGCATAAACAATTTGTGAAACATGCCATGCCAAGACTCATTTCATTTACATGAAAAGTAAAGTTATTCAGTATCACAAAGATCACAATCTGCTTTGAACAAGCATAAATCAGCAAACTCCATTTGCTTCTGTTGGTATGCAGAAAAAAAACGCTCTTCGGTCAGTGTTGGATTTTGATAGGTAGAATGGAGGACTGTGTGCTTAAAGCCATGTTGAGGCCTCTTGTTCCATGTGAATATTTTAGACTTTGAATTGACATTGAGACAGAATCACGTAATTTTCAAAGTAGACCTGGTATTTACGAGCTTTAGGGATCCGGTATTTGCCACGCGAATTTTTACAACCACGTAAGCAAATACCGGTAGTCTAATCAAAAAGCGATGCGGTGACGACACCTGCTGGTCATTTTGCTACAAAAGTTGTCTCAAACCAGCCGCGTACCCTACCAAGCTTTCCAAAACAAAATATTGTAGTGAATTCGGCTATTCGCTTCACAGACTTAACAGTTTGCAAATTTCTAACAGAAGCTGTAAGTTAAACAAACTTAAGTCTAAACTACGCCTTTTTGTGGTTGGCCTTTATTTGTGGAGATCCGTGTGCGGCCGCGCGCAACGAACACCCCTAAATCCGGCATTGACTTCAGTAGAATAAAGCAGAATGCGCGAAAGGTGAACAACGTTCTGTAAAGCAGAAATGCGCGTTCTGTAAAAGCAGAAATCGGTAAAGCAAAAAAAAAAAAGAAATCATAAAGCATTTCTGTAAAAGCAACGTTCTGTAAAGCAGAAATCTGTAAAGCAGAAAAAGCAGAAATCATAAAGCAGAATGCGCAAAAGGTGAAGAACGTTCTGGCGTTAGAGCGCGAACTTAAATACATCCACAGCGGTTATGTGAGACTGTATGGTATGATTTTGAATGGTACATATCATTGTGTAAATCTTGAAGCTCTTGTTGGTGACGCCATTGCTTTCTGAAACATAGGTGTAGCCAGGGGGGCAAAGGGACCATGCCCCCCCAAATGTTTAGAAAATATAGTCATTTTGTGCTTTGAGAGGCGTTTTCTAAGCAAAATAGTGTTATTCGCCTAAAATCAAACATTTTGCCCCCCCCCCAAATTTTTGGGCTAGCTACGCCACTGTTCTGAAAAGCACTGTCTTACCTAATAGCGACTAGTGGAAGATTTTTTTGGCGTTAAAAAAAATGATTTTAACAATGTGTATGGTCTTGTCGTGCATGGCGTTGATCAGTAAGTCAAAGTTCCTTGCATATATCGACTGTTGGAGAAGCCTGGAGAGCAAGCGTCCAAAAAACTGCTTTTACCTCATTGACACTTGATCACCGGACTCAAGAAATGTTCGAGAAAGAATCAAACAGTTTCTTGCTACTCATTAAGAATTTATTTTCGAACACACGAAGTTCATCAAGCTGGCGACACGTTGGAGTGGAAAAAGTTAATGACGTTATGCATTAGCATCATACAACTATCGTTGCATTCAAATCGATCATTCGGTGCTATATACTAAAACGCACGTTTCCACATTTATAAGTTCAATAGCATGACAATGTCAAGTTGAAACATATGACATAAGTCAGCGTTTCCCAAAGTGGTTTCCGTGGAACCCTAGGGTCCCACAGACAAATCTAAAGGGTTCCACAAGCTATACTTTCCAGCTGCTGATATGTCCTTTAACCCTTTGGGCGTGGCAGCCGCTATATCATTTGATCTAACTTTCCTTTTTCCCTGTTTTGCTCATTGTTGATGCGCAGTGTCGTCACAATACTTATGTGAATCAGTTTTTTTCCCGATATGCGCAAACGAAGACCAAGTACCGCACCAGATTGGACGCTACATCAGATATAAGAGTTCAACTATCAGCTATTAAGCCGAACTTTTCAGAATTGTTGCAGAAAACAAATACATTGCTCTCACTATGACGTGCTTCTTGTTGAATTGATTGTGCGATATGACTACTTTTATTGTGTCTAATTTGTTTGTGCTACGAAGCATTAATAACGGCAATTAGTGTGAAAAAAGCGTTTATGTTTACTTGGCAGTTCTGGCGGGGGCGTCTTGTCCACTTAAAATAACCTTGCAGTGTTCCGCGGACAAAAAAGGTTGGAAGCCACTGACATAGCTATTGAACAATTACTGAAAGTCTGTGCGGCAAATCAAGTATTCGCAACGTAGCCTACACAAGAGCCCAACGCAGTTGCAAAGTAGCTCGTCAAATTCCAAAAAGTAAACAAGGCTGTGAAAAGTAAGCATATCAGACAAATACATGTTTTTGGAAGCTCCTGTATATCAATAGAATCGCCAGCTGTTTCGAGCTGCACTGGCTTCAATCCCGCCTGTGTGAACGAACTTATTAACTGCAAGCGAGCGCCACCTTGTAGACGTCAGAGCAGCGAATACAGAATTAATTGAATAGCAGAAAAACTTTTCTTGTAATCGATTTACACTGAAAGAGCACTTGTGTACAACAGCATATTTTTATGACTGTTATGTCAAGTTCTTTTGGCCAAAATTTTACCCTGATGTTTTCAACATTTTAGTTTCCTCACTCATTGCATGATCTCATATATAGGACGCACCAAAGCAATGTGCAGGCACGAACTGATCTATACCTTATTCTGGTCATCACATAGAAATAGACTGCTGTTTTCCAGGTCTCTGCTGTTAAAGTTATTGGAGTCTAAAGTTGAGCTGACTTCTGGAGATCGCCAACTGAGGCCGTAGTTGGCTGGTCCACTACAGAGTGACCAGTGACCACCATTGGTAAAAGGCAGACTGGCAGATGATAGCCTAGTCGAGTAGCCAATTCAGAAAACACTCATTTTTCTCGAGGTTTAACTTTGAAACCACATCGTTCTGTGAATTACTGTGAATAACTCCAAATACCTGTACTGTAGTATTTTTAAAAACCTTTCAACAAACCATGCGCTGTCACATAAGCAAGATACTGGCTCCATGGGCGTCCGCGGAAATTTTTCCAGGGGAGAGTAACATCGACATTTTGCTTATCCCTTTCAGGTTTCTGACAATGCAGTGCAGATGCACATTCACACAACGCTTTGAAAGTTCTTAGTCCAAAATTCCTGGGGAAAATGCCCGTTTTCCCGTTGCGGACGCCCCGACCGTGACTGACTCATTTGTGACGAGGCCCTCATTAGAACAAGCAGAAGTCTCAAATGCGTGAGAGCAGGTAGGTCACGATATCAACAGGCTTTTACTTCCTGCATGAGGAATGCTGCATGGTTGCCACCACCAAACAAGGCCCAGGCGGGAACTGCCCGGAATATCTAATTTAGGCCTAAGCAAATTAGCTTTAGATAAAATGTTTCGTAGAAATCTCGCAACAAGAAGTCTTTGCATTGCATCCACGATTCAGCAGAGATTCTAGGCTTTGGGATTAAATATTTAGAGCGGACCCCCATTCAACGTGAAGCCGATTAAAAGTGTGTAATGAATTTCCTAACAGCAGCACTAATTGGAAGTTGCTGAGATGTGGTTTTACCGGAAAATGCAAATAATTTCTTACATGGCAAGAAAACAAATAAACAAGTCCTGATTCAAATCAATCAAGACAAATCTCTTTTCAAAACAATAAAAAAGCAATTCGAATTTTTTGGACACATCAGGTCAAAACAACCAGAACATTTGACTATTTGTGGAACAAATTGTGGCAAGGATGCACGAGGACGTCCCAGAAAAATGTACCTGAACCAACTCAAGAATTGGCTGAATTTACTGCAGGAACCTTGCAGCTTCCCCATGATAGAAAAAGTGGGAAGACCGCCTGCACATTGGCGCTTATGCCTGGTTCAGGCAATGGACCTTCATGACGATGATGATAAATTTCCTTGAACGTTGTCACATCAGGCCCGCCCAGGAGGGAAATGGGGCAATTTACCCCTGAAATTGTCAAAACCGTGTTTAGTTTTTAGATATAACAACTCATGTCCTTTTCAAAAGTGATTCTTTTAGATACCTGTACAAACATGTGAGTACCATGCGCCAATTTCTGTTCCATTAACTTTCGGACGTTTGGTTTTGCTTTTTTTGTGATAAAACGTAGCACTAATAATGATAAAATGGATTTGACCGCTGCATTATCAAAAAAACTGCCAATTTTCCTTGCGATTGTCACTAAAGGAAAGGAGAAGATTGACCTGTGCCGGGCCGTGTAACTACGTGGTAAAGAATTGCGGTCGATGCAACAGAAATGCCTCTATATCTTACCTCGACTGCGTGTAAAAAGGATAGACACATAAACAGAATATGCTTGATTCCAGAAGCCGTAGCATTCGCATTGCAACTACCATTGGTGTCTCAGTTTAGTACAATTTGCCGAGCCAACGTGTTCCAAACTGTTGGAGCAACAGGCTTGAATTAAGCCTGATAGGTTTTCGAATATACAGTATTGCTAACGAGGGCCACTATCTCGTTAACACTGTCCTGGCCTCAAGCAAATGCTCCACGTTCATTACAGGATCACTACGACACCATGACAAGGTATCTCCGAAAATGCCACCACCAGCTTATTCAACAGGACCCCGTCCCTGTGATTTAGAAACTACAAAACGGCAGATTATTCGAACTTCTCATCGTCGACACGTTTCGGTTACATTTGGTTTCGGAAATCAGTCAATATACGCGGAATCTTTTTTACTCGAATTTCCTTTCAATGAAAAATCACGCGATTTCTCCAAATTGAACAAGCCACGTAATGCGTTGTGACCCGGAAATTACTGAATTAAGCAGGTTTACCCATCGCAGCTTACGCCCCATCAATCAATAGACCTGGCTCCCACATCGATTGCGACGAAACCCCAAACTGTCCAAGCCACCAGTTGCAACCAGGACCGATGCAGCTGCATTGGCCCCGTGCCATGGTGTTTGGTAGATTGTTCATTTTTGCCAGACACACCTTGCGCTTGAGAATTCAGCAGAAACGCCATATAAATTTAATTGTTAACAAAGAACGTTCTCGTAAGAACGAGCAAATTTCTTCTCTAACGTTAGCAAACGTGCTCAATCCTCGTGTTAGTGCTGCACTGTATATCTGCGCTCTACCACGATCGTAACACGGTTGACTGAACACGATGACGTAATAAAACCACTGCTCAGAGGGGCCCCGCGTCTGTTTGGGCCGGCCATGAGCGCGACCATTTATTTTACACCAGGGTCATGTTTCTCTGCGTTTCGAACTAGCAAAATATTTCACCGC
>JGI24158J21664_10012712_pt1 | contig 11144 bp, 6 predicted proteins | sample Ectturendosymbi3_FD_21664 | JGI IMG/M metagenome (IMG submission 21664)
GCGCTCGGGATTTCCGATCGCAACAAAATGGTGCTGTGACCAGGATGTGAAAGTCGTGCCGAGTTCAGCCTTCACACAAAGAACGTGCGATCAATGCAGTTCGTTGTAAAAAGGAGATGTTGTTGCAACCTCTCTGGTGGTGTTGCGGTGACTGTGTGATTCACCACGAACGGGATGTGCGTGAAGAATAACACCATAATATATGTAGCGCAAGCAAGCAATAGTAAGAGAGATTGCGAGAATGATCTCTATTGTTGCTTGCTGCCACTGTGCAAAGCTTTGTGCACATGTCACTCGGGATTTCCGATCGCAACAGTACAAAGCATCACTCTAGCAGCAAGCAACAATGTCAATAGGGACCAAATGCTGTGCTCATTCTTCTTTCTTATTGTGCCACATACACATAGGTACTATTCTTAGCACAGATCCCCTTCATAGGCATGTCATATTTTTGTGATTGAAAACCGGGATGCTTCAGAAAAACAAGCCCTATCAGATAATTTGGGTTATTTCCAACTTGGAGTATGCAGCCATTTTGGATTCTTGTAGTTACGACACCAAGAAAAACATAAATATTCTAATGCATTTTACTAGGAAACAAAACACAATGAAACAAGAAAAACCAAGATCACGCATCACTCTTCAGCAATTTGCCTAAACAAACCAATCACAGCATGCTTATATTCATGGGTTATGCTGGATGACAGAATGCCTAACTGCGATTTTTTTGGTCGACTGACCTGGACCCTGGGACAAAGCATTTAAATTGGGACTTCCCTGGCTAAAAAGGATGTATGGTAAGTCAACTCTTCCATGGTGTATTGCGCATTTAACACTGCACATGGTTGCAAACTTGCAACACTATAAACAGGTTGTTTTTAAGAAAAATGTTGGGTGTATGATATTGACCTGTAGGGACCTGATTTCTCTGATTTTAGGGTCCCGATTTTCTCTGATTCTAGGGACATGATGATCATTTTCTCTGATTCTAAGTACCGATTTTATATCCTAGGGACCTGAATCGGGTCCATAAAACACCTTTAAAAACCGTGCTATAAACTAAAACCTGGTTTCAGCTTCTTGTGATAGGAAGGTGTGACGTAAGGTTGCAATGCAGCAGTGGTGATGTATTCAGTATCTACACAACCACTGTTACAGGAACTAAGCAATACAGTTGCAAATGATGCTGTAAAACAAGTGTGTTTTCCTGATGACAACTTTGCAGTTAGACCATTACAAGGCTTTAAAATGGTGTGGTTACTTACAGGCCAAGAGACCAGCCTTTGGATACTGCTCAAAACTTGCGAAAATCATCCTAATAATAAATAAATAAGAACCAGGAAAACCTGCAGATGAAGTTCTTGAAAACACAGGCATAAAAACCACAGACCAAGGTGAATGATGCCTTGGAGCAAGGGTTGGGACTGATTCATTCAAAGGTCAGTTCGTCAAAGTTGATGGTTGAGTGTAAGACATAAAACAATTTTATAGTTATGTAGCTAATGGTCTTCAAACAGCATACTCAACCTTTGCCAAAGGAATATGCTCCAGATTAACGTTTATTCATAAGCACATGATGAGTGAAAATGAGGTAAATGCATTATTTGAACAAGCAACTGCACCATGAGCGCTTGTATATAGAGAAATGTTTGCCCAGGATATTTCAAGGTGTTTTTGGGACCTGATTTGGGTCTCTAGAATTGAAAATCGGGTCCCTAGAATCAGTGAAAATTATCATTGGGTCTTTAGAATCAGAGAAAATCAGGACCCTAGAATCAGGGAAATTGGGTCCCTACAGGTTTATACCAGGTACCTAACGTTTTTCTTTAAAAAAAACCTGATTTGCTTGAAGAGTATCACTGTCAGTAGTATCAGCAAAATCATTCTTACTGCTTGGGCAAAGTCTGCCTCTAACATGAAGTCAATAGATAAACTAATCCTTTAGGGCAGGGGTGTACAATCTCCAGCCATGCTTCATGCAGCCTTTGATAAAAACTTACGCAGCCATGCACACTGCACATGTCGTTCAAAATAATAGTTGTGGTAGCCGTGCATTAGAAAAACTATTTGTCTAATATATTAAGATGCTTGGTAGAAAGATGGCAAAACAGACATGTGCGAAAGCAGGCTAGGCTCAGTGTGTGGAAGCAGAACAGAAACAATGCGAAGAAATTAAAAGTTTAGCCACCTTGGTGGCTGTAATTCACAAATACAGTAGATCTCGGTTAATCCAGATTCTGAATCCGGATTTTCACCAAAACCGGATAAAACTGGTGGTATGAACGATTTCTTTCGCTTTTCTTATAAAAGTCTTCGGTTTATCTAGATTTTTTAATCCAGATCTTCGCCAATACCAGATAAAATCTGCTCTTTTCACATCTCGTAATCCAGATTTGCCAGTGAAGTAAGTGCACTGACTGGTCTTCAAGAAAGATTCGGCAGCTTTCAGCGCAACACATGCGTGCTCATGATCAACAACGAACATTTAGGATTATTGCAACAGCGGCAGCAACTGCATGCAACATTCGACTAATTGTAGAGACGATTATTGCGTCACACACGAGCATAGCTTATCACGTTGAACATATCGCTGAGGAACGCTGCCGCACCAGGGTTTCAGTGTATTGATTAGTGTTGAGTTTGCGTGTGAAGTGTAGAGCATTATCCCTGAACGTATTGTACTCGGTAAGATGTTTGGAGGGCATTACCTTCCAAATAGAGTAAAAAGTATATGCATCAGTCCAAAACCCAAGATTTTTTCACAGCCAAGTAATCTAAAATTATTAACTTAAGATTGTTCCTAACTGCCTGGATATCGCGATTACTAATCTGATGCACCATTATAAATACATCAATAAATTCGTTTTGCTCCTGTGAAAATCTGCTGTTGCGTCGTAAATATGTTCAATTTTAAACGATTCTCACTGATATGTCAGTACCAAAATGACGTCAGGCTATAGAAACAACCATCTTCGGTTAATCTGGATCTTCGCCTGAACCAGATAAAATCGTCGGTCAAATTGAATCCAGATTAACCGAGGTTTATTATATAAACATGATGAACCTGGCAATGTAAATAGGTTGTGCACCCTTGGGCTAGGGGCTTATTATCAATTTCTTAGCCATAAATTGCCAACAACTATTGTTAGATGGCCAATCAAGGGCCCTAAAGATGGTGAATTTTCATGTAGTTTATTTTAGAAGAACGCAAGAAAATTACCATTTCAACATTTTTCTGTGGCACTGATGGCATCATCCAAAAATCCCTTGAACTGTCCAGTTGTGACATCACACCAAACAAAGTTCAATCCCTGAAGTTCCCAATTTTTCTAAAATCGAAACTAGAAGACTTTCCACATCTTTAGAGGGTATCTGGACAACTGCCACCTAGGATAATGCATTTCACGCAATGACATGACCTGTAAATTGAATTTACACTATTGTGTCAATAGAAGAGAGGAGTTCTTGCAGCATGGCGGTTGGGAACCACTGTATTATTGCTTCAACACAGTGCAGCAAAAGTGAGTTTCAACATTGCTATTGCTACCATGTTTCTTACAAATCAAAAGCTAAGGTGAAGCAAAGCACCAAATTAAAATGTATGGAAATAAACGGGTTTGAGTAGGTGGAATGTATGCACTGCAATAATGTGATTGAGAGAGTTTTGCTGTGAAAAACTTGCAAAGGCTCATAACTGACTTTAATAATGTTTGTGAAGATGTAATGATATCAATTCTCCACGACATTCTCTACTCAAAAGTATTAAAGTTGAAGTGAAGGTTCTTTAAAGTGGATGAAGAAACTTTCGTTACACATGTTTGTGATTTCAAAATTTTTGACAAGAAAGCAGTACCTGGTGAAGTTAAAATGTCTTTGACGAACATAAATATGCCACATATGGTAGCTTTTTGGGTGGCAATTGCCCTAGTTTGCAGTTGTCTTAGGTGGCAGTTGTCCAGGAAGCACTTGTCCTGGGTGGTGATTGTCCTAGACCAGGAGTCGGCAACCTACGGCACACGTGGCACACTTGGCATGCCAAGCAATTTCTAATGGCATGCAGAAGCTCCATGTTTTACATATCGTTTTTTTATGATTCACAAAGAAGGTATACACAAAGCAGTATTTACCTTGACTTGTATCAAACTACGTATGATGTTGTCACATTGAATGATTTGAAACGTTTAGGTCGGCACACAGTTAGCAAAAGGTTGTTGATCCCTGTCCTGGACTGTGGCAGTTGTCGAGGTGGCTGTAGTCCTAGAGCCCTTTGCAGGGTTTAAATAGCTCTCTATCTCGATTGGTTGGTGAATTATGGCCAAATATGTCTTGAGCCACTGTTGTGGCTTGTGCGGATATTGAATGGTTAACAAATATTATATTTTTAAATAGAAATGTGACACTAGTCTTTAACAGCATTTGGAGACTATTACTAGAGCTGTTTCTGTAGTTGGCCTGCTGAAAAAATTGCTTGTGGAAATCGATTCAGTTTCTTACATTCTTGCTGTATTGGGTTCTGAACAAACACCTTTTATACAAATACTTTCAGTTATCGCATCCAACTGAAAAGTGTTGGTTATAGATGAAAGCTATGCTTTATCTTGACTCTGGCGTATGTGTGTGCTGACCTGTCTGTGTGGCTGAAAACTCTGCTGGTTGTTCTTAAGAAGAGCTATGACTTAAATCATTAAAGAATGGAAGCCAATGATCATCCAGGAAGTCTTGTTGATTCACCTGTAACATCTGGTTCTACTGATGTACGAATTGCAGATCAAGAGCCAGAAGTGGACAAGTATGGGTTTACTGGTGGCAAGCAGTATACAGTGCATAGTGTGACTGACATCAGCTCTATTGAAACAGTAAGAAAGAGAGAAGCAAAATGGCTTGCAATGATAGCTGACTGGAATAGGTGGATGTCAAGGAAATTTTCGAAGATTAAAAAACGATGCCGAAAAGGAATACCTTCATCTCTTAGAGGCAAAGTGTGGCCATTACTTTGCAGAAGCATGGACTTAAAAGAAAAAAGCCAATTGACATTCTATAGTCTTGCACAGCAGGAAATATCTGATGTTATTGTGGATGAAATTTCAAAAGATTTACATAGACAATTTCCCTTTCATGAAATGTTTAATGATCAGGATGGAACTGGTCAACAAGATCTAAGGGCTGTTTTGCATGCATATGCTGCATTTAATTCTGCAGATGGATATTGTCAAGCACAAGCGCCCATTGCAGCTGTGTTGTTAATGCACATGCCAGCAGAAGATGCTTTTTGGTGCATGGCAGCTATTTTTCAAAACTACATCCCTGGATATTTTAGTTCTGGTTTGGAGACTGTGCAAGTCGATGCTTTAATTATGCAAAGCTTACTGAAGAAGGTTTGCCCCTCTGCTCATGCTCACTTAGAAAAGCAGCACATAAATCCTATGCTCTATTGTACTGAATGGTTTATGTGTATTTTTGCTAGAACACTTCCATGGCCATCAGTGTTGAGGCTGTGGGATATGTTTTTGTGTGAAGGTATTAAAGTAGTGTTTCAATGTGCCTTAGTTCTTTTGCGTACAGCACTGGGGAACCCTGCAGTTTTAAAATCTTGCACTGGTATGTACGAAACTTTGGAGCGTATAAAACATCTTGATAAAGAGCATTTACTCCCAGATGTACTGGTGAGGGAGATTGTTTCTCTAAAAATGTCCAAATCAGATTTTGAAAAAGAACATAAACGTCAAAAGAAACTGTGGGAAATGAAGAAAGTAGCCAAATGATACAGCGAATGAATGCAATCAAATGCTTTTACTTGCAGAGCTTGTGATGGTTTCCATTTTCATTTACTGATTACTGTAGACTTTGGGTGAACACTTAGCAAGTAATGCAAAAATATTTCATCTTAGGATAGCTGATTTGTTTTTAGTTAACACCTTCGCAGCTGGTCTAAATCAAGTGGTGCATGCAAAAACAGGTGGATCGCATGTGGCTTTGCATGGGCTATACTCTGGCGTCATAAGTGCTAGAGAGCTGTTCAAATGCTCAAAAGACTCAGCAAATCTTGTAGTTTGAAATGAAAAAACTTTTTTTGGTTTTGGGTTTCAGATTTTTTGTGAGTGATGTCATAAGTGGAGTACTTTTAGGCTACTTTGGCCCACTTCATCTGGTCCTGGGCCCAAACCGCTAGATAGTTGTATTTCGCTGAAGTTTTTTTGAAAATTGTCTAAAATCTGAGTTGTTTGATACTTTGGATGACCTGCTTGGGTTTCGGGTTCAAAAGTTATGATGTAAAGTAAACAAAATAATTGATTAATCCCATAATTAGATATATAATTAGTTTATTTTAGATCATAACTTTTGAACCAGAAAAGCTAGAGAGTTGATCAAAGGCTTAAAAGATCCAAATTCTAGCCTAGTTTCCAATGAAAACTTAAGCGAAATACTTTGGTTTGGCGGTTGGGCCCTAGGCCAAGTAATATGAGGCAAAATGTCCACAAACCTACCTCACTGTATACGTCAATCACAAAAAAAACACAAACCCAAAACTAACAATTTTTTTCATTGCTGTTTAGAAGACTTCCTGAATCTTTTGAGGGTTTGAACAGCTCTCTAGTGCAATCGGCGGAGGAGCTATGCTGTTGGTAAGGCAACTGAAAACTACTGGTTTAAGGCTGATTTCCAAGTATGAATATATCGTACCTTGGCAGCAAACGTGTTAACAAAGCCTTTTTTATTTCCTTGTTTTTTAAAGTTATTTTGTTGCAAACCTATGCATGTGTAGAACCTATTGGCTGAATAGGGGTCTCAAACTCAGATTGCTCCCAGGACCAAAGTAGGACCTATAAAGTAACCTGAGAGTCACATTGTGATGTTGATGCAACAATGATGGTACCGGAACCCTACAAGACACATTTTTGCATCTTATTTCCAGTGAAAGCTATCATCAGATACATGAAATCATTTGTAGCTTTCTCTATGTGTGTAGGAACTTGTTCGTTTTTGCCAAGCACTTCTAAACACCAGTGAATAGACTAAATAGCCTACCTTACATACTGAATATACGAAAATTCCCAAAACGCATCACGGGCAACACATGCTCTTTCAAACCACATGTGGCCTGCGTGTTTGAGACCCCTTGGCTAAATACTATTGAACATGTTCGTTGAGTGTTTTTGCTGCTTAAAGTTCTATTACCTCTAGTATATCTGTTTAGCATCTCAGTTGACACACCAAACAGAAACTTGTGGTTTGTCAATGTACTGTACAATGCATTATGCATGGCCGTGGCAGACACTGCTGGTATCTGATATAAATCATCATTTGTCAATCTGAACAGACAAATTGCAAAAACACTTTTTTACCTCTGTATGAGGTCTAAAACAACATCCATGTGGCTCTACTGATACATGGCAAAGCTATCAACTGTTATAGCAAACTCAATTGTTGCACATGCGTCTTTGTTTTAATTTGTGATGAATGCATTATACTTATTTTATATTGGAAGATTTGCACTGTAAGCATTACTCCATCTTGTAGTGTGGGAATGTTCTCAAAGATGTAAGCATTAGTCCATCTTGGAGTGTGGGATGTTCTCTACTGGTAAATCCTTACAGATTCACCAGTGCACCAATTATGAAAATGCGAATAAATAATATATGTTTGGTGAATCATGGCTCACTGTGGGGCACAGTCCGGTGACTCTCATTTTTATCATGTTTGTGGAATTGAAGTCATGTGAGGTGCATGGGTATTGTGGCAATTTTATAAGAAGCATTATTGTTTTAAACTGTACAAAGTCAATTTCTGGGAAGGTCAAAAGCTCACCTGCAAAGGTGTGTTGGTTGGGCGCCAATAAAGAAAAAAAGTATTGCATCAACGTGGAGATGAGTCACAATGCATCACCCACTGATTGTGTTTGTGCACACCTACATGTGTGGGTTGTACTTTTGTTTTTCCCATTATGATTTGTGTCTTTGCTAAATGCACCATTGTGAGCCACTGTAAAGACCTACGTTTGTGAAGATATTTTTATGAGATTTTTTGTGCAATTTCACACAATGAGAAATTTTTGTAAACACCCAAGTTTGTGAAGGTGTTTTCTTTGACATTCTTTGCAACTGCCATGTCACAACACAGTGTGAAATTTTTCTTAATGTGTTTCATGCATGTTTTTGGGTTAAATGTTTTGACCAATTTTTCACTTTGAAAAAGCAAGGCCAAGGTTGAAACAGTAACTGTGGAAATGTTTTGATATTTCCTGACAAGTTGTTTGTCTTTTAAAGAAAAATTTCAAAACATTATTCTTCAAAAATTCTTTGATTGTGCAGAAAGAGTATCTTTATAGACATAATTTGCTGGTATCATGTAATTATTAGGTATATTCATTGTTCATAATATGCAGTAAGGTAAATTTCGAAGTAGTGTGCCATATTCGTTTTGGTATTGGTTCTGGTAGTGAGACTAATTGCAAATGTGTTGTGAGTGCTGGAAAAAACAGTGATGGGTTGACATGAGAAATGACTGTAAAACTTGTTTATTCAAGCTTTTTGATAATGACACATGAAAGCGATAGGTATATGTAGAGTTTGTTGTGGATAAGAAATCATTCCAAAACTGTTAATTCTGTTGCTGAGTCCATTTATTAAAGTCCTTGTTTTTATCCACTTATGCGTAGTATTTTTTCTAGGAACTACTCGACGAATGAAGAGAAGACTCGCAGTTCAAAACCCAAAAAATCTTAATGCTATTATCAGTTTATCCTTCTTGACATGGGATCTATAAATTTTTCCTTGTAGAAAATTATTTTGATTCCTTGAATCACCTTTTTTACTTGGTTGGCTTTGACCTGCCTGTCGGGTGCAGTAATGGCTTGTTTAGATGTGGCCGCTACGGTTAGCGCTAGTTTGTGTTTTGTGTGCGTTTCACCTTCCCTGACTGATCACTTCACCCAACAGTTCGATGAGATCGAGAGCTCGCCGTTGTTTAAATCGCGCTCAACCACCCGGATGCCGACCGGGAGCTTGGTTGTTGCACAAAGTCGACAATATGTTGTTGGCGTCCGTATAACCGTAGACCACTGGTAATATACGAAAAAAGTAGCAGTGACGCGTGTGGCGTCAAAGAAAGTAACAACACGCCAGGGCGTAGCAAGCATCTAGTATTTTTGATTGAGGGCGAGGGTTTGGCGTTGATATAACTACTTTTCTTGAAGTCTTGCTGTAAAGCGTTTATTCGGCGCAGTAGCCAAACGAGTTTGATCTGGCATTTTGGGTGAGGCACCATAAAGCAGGGTGTCAAAATACTTTGCTTAAACCCCGTCAATCCACAAAAACATCATGAAACTTCGAGATTTTTTTTGTGAAGGTAAGTAAAAACCAGAAAAGTTCATATCGAATATGTTCGAAACATTAACAAAATATGCTAGTTTTTGTAGTATGTTAGGTTTGTTTGGTTTTTGTAGCGTGTTTGATTTCATCGCAGAAGTAACATGTACTATTTTGAAACGAAGATGAAGGCGTATTTTTCTATGCAGCATATCGATCAGTCGCATAGTCTTTTAAATACAGCTAACCGAAACAGATCTCGAGGTGAAGCCGACGTGAGCGTTGATAGCCGCAAACACAGTCGTGAGTCAGAAGTGAAAGTAAATTGCGTTTGTCGTTATCAACTGTGCACGTTGTTTGAAGCGGTGTATGTGGCTTCTATTTTATGAGAAGCTTTGAAATCAGTCTTGCTTCTTTTTTGGTGCATCGTTAAATTGTGTATTCAGCAATTCTTTGTACTGGTACTATATGCTTGATGCGTTTCAAATCCCAGCATGTCGCACTATTGTTGAAACTTTGTTTTTGTGATACACGTTCATATATGCTTCCCGGTGTCTGATGTCTCTTCCATCTTCCATACGTCATCGTCAGTCCTGCACTGTAACTCCATAGCTACTGATCTTTAAATCGTTTGAAGATGACTGTCTTTTATATGTTCATATGCGGGAAAACAAATCGCCATAGCCGTTGTCTGTGACAGGACCCGTGGTATGCAGGTAAAGATGGCGGTAAACGTGAAGTCGACTTGTTGCGGCGCCGACCTGTTGCAGTCATTAGGTCGATAGCCACGGCGGGCAGTCGGGGCCAGTGCAGGCCCGTAGCCAGTTTTAATGTTTGGGGAGGCAAAATACAGCTTTAGTGGGGGAAAGTTTTTGTTTTTATTATGTTTAAAACATCTTTCTGGGCAGATAAAAATTTGGAGGGGAATTGCCCTCGAATGTCCTCCATGGCTACGGGCCAAATACTTTCTGTGGCGCCCAAGTTATGTTGTATCCAGGAATATTTGTTTTAATCATATAATAAAAACGAAAGTCTTACCAATTTAAAAATATATTTTGCCCACTCAAGCCTTTGAACCTGGTGACGGGCCTGTACTACAGTAAACGCTTAAATTTTAGTCTGTGTTGTTTTTATGCGGGCGTGATTACACTTCGATTTTACTGTATATATGAGAGAACTTTTGCGTTAGAATCTGAGTCAGTAACTTTTTTCACCACAATTATATACAATTCAGAAAACAACATTCGCGATATGAGGTCATTTTGTCGTCCAATTTTTTGTCACAGCAGTGTTGTGAAGTATACTTCAACGCTGTTACAAAATAAACCCGGAATGAGACTTGACTGCCAAATACTCCTGAAGTCACCCCCCTACGTTTACTGGCTGTATCCGCCCCTGGGCTGGAGCTCATTATTTCTGATACTTCTCTGACTTTTCATGGTTTGTGAGATTGCCCACTTTGGGTACGGTACTGCGACAGTTTGCATACTAATCCATCGACTGCTTTCTGCACCCATATGGAAGTCATCTCACAATAGCTCTTATACTTACGACCAGAATCATTGCAGCCCTTTAATTCTTGTCGTCATTAAGACATCAAAAGGGTGAATCTGATCGCAAATTGCTTTGCTGGGAAATCGATTTCGCGTCAGCGACGCATCTTCAGTCCAGCAAATTCGTAAGCAAAAGCTTACAAGTGAAATGACGAAAAAGACTAAAGCAAGATCAGAGAAAGTGCGCCGACTACAATAACAGGCCCATAAACCAAATACCGTACCACCAAAGCCTGACATCATAGTCGCTTTTGTATCGCGGTGAAGCAGACCTGTCTGCAAGCGT
>JGI24158J21664_10012713_pt1 | contig 11144 bp, 7 predicted proteins | sample Ectturendosymbi3_FD_21664 | JGI IMG/M metagenome (IMG submission 21664)
AATCCCTTCTCAAGCGAAATTTCTGACCTCTTATTGTTTGTCAGTTATTTTGCTTCTCAGAATAAAGAAAAAAGCTCGGCAATTACATTTTTGATATGTGTTGCGTAAATTAAAAATTTTGGGTAGATGTCAGGTACCCACAACAAGCTATAGTACAGGAATAACTCTAACCACTGAAAATTTTTGGACTTAGTCTTAGACGTCAATTATTTTTCTTTTTCTCACTCTAACCCGACACACTTATGTAAACACAAATCCCTAAGCCCTAATTATCAGTTTCCTCAGCGTATTTGATATGTAGAATATCACTCTGTGCATGCGTACATNGCATGAAATCAGAAATTTTGCATGTCAGAAATTTGGCTTGACACAGTGAACAATTGATNGCGTGAGTCGTTCTTTGAAGATTTGCACCAACTGAAGGAACAAGTGTTTNTGATTTTAGTTTCTGGTTGTTTTTTCTTCCGANTTGTTCATTGCTGCAATGTGGGCCACGACAGTATTTTCATTTCTTTGCTGGGTNACTGCAGAAGAAATAATTAAATAATTTTTAGGTTGATCTGGTCTAAAATGCTCCATGAACGGTGTTGTTTTCAGCTCTTGAATAGCTTTAAGATTGTTGGCATGAGATTTTCCAGGCTTCAGCATGATGTAACAAACTTGCAAATGATATTAAGGTTTTTGTGTGATAAAGTAAATTACTAAGTAATTTCAAGCAAATCTGCGAACTTCGACGAAAAATTTTAAATCTAGTGAATTTTTTTCAAATCTAGTGAATTTTTTTCGTGGATCTAGTGATTTTTGCAGAGAAGCCTGTGGCAGCACTGGGACAGAGTAATGCAGGTGAGTAATTTGCTGCTGACATGTTACCAGCAGTGTTGCCAACTGGTATATATTTATACCAAATTTGAAAATTTTAAAATTGGTATATTTTCGAAAAATTTGGCATATTTTCGAAGTGCTTGGTATATAAATTTTTGATTTAGTATATACGAAAAATTTGGTATAGATTTGCGTACGAGAGTGGCAGAAGATTTAGCAAAGACTGACTGATAGAGCTTGCGTGGCTTGCAAAGCAATATTCTGCTGGTGCTGTGCATCCAATCTGCTAAAAGGAGAAAATTGCCAGCGATCATAGAGCGTAATAATATGCTGGACCACAAAGAAACGAAAATGTAGTGTGTTGGAAGGATGAATTCTCCAGTGGTTAATAAATAAAACACTGCTAAAGTTAAGAAAGTAGAAATTGACCTTGCCACATCTCAACGATGGCACTACTCAACAGCAACTGTTAATTGCCTGTGAGATACAATTAAAAGGCATTAAAAAATTAACATAAATTTGTTAGTTTTTGTAACAAACATAAATTTGGTATGTTTTTAGACTAGATTTGGTATATTCATTGCAAAAAGAGTTGGCAAAACTGGTTACCCTTTTTCCAGCGAAAGGATACCGATAGAATATGGTGGTCGTGTCACGCGGAGTTCGATCAGCAGTTTGTAACAGCTGGACTGTGGCCGCGGTCTGGATGCCGGGGTGGTTGCATTAGTGAAACATAAGGTAATGACATAGGGAAGACCGTGTTAAAGTGGTCGTGATAGCGGGATGGTCGTCGACGGGGTGTCACTATATATTCAAAACATTCCATTGGTGTTTTGTAAACATTCAATTCAAGTCTCCAGCAAGAAATGGAGACTTAAAATCAATGAGTTTCGTTCATATTGTGAAGTCCATATTGGTAAACGATTCGTTTTTTGGCCCAAGCTTTTTTTTGCCAATAATATAAATACTTCAGTTCGTTCGTTTGATTTTTCCCTATTAACGAAAGTTTTATATATATAGAATGGGCCCCTTTCTATGTTTCAGCCAGGGGCCCCACACAACCTTAATCCGCCCCTGAATAAAACCAAGTGTGATTTGCAAAATAAACTGAAATGATTCGTTTCACACATTTTCAAACTTTTCCGAAAACCCCTAAAAATTCCTAAATCCCTAAAAAGGATCAGAAGTTCCAATCTAGAACTTCCAAATCTAGGACAAAATCCCTAAAGGTCAGAGCACTGGGCTGTAGAGAGAATCAAGAGATATTTAGAAGATTACAAGTCGCAGATTAAACTTAGACTAGCAGGAATTGGCCACCTTACAAATGAGGGAAGGGAGATAGGGTCTAAGGCCTTAAATGAACGATGGCAGTGCTTCATTTCTTTCTCGGTTCACTTTACTTAAATTTTCATGCCTCCCTCCGGAAAGTTTCCATCAGATCCGCGCAGTATCCGTTAGTAACCTTACAATACGAAGAAGCATCTAGTTGCAGCATTTTTAATAAAATTTAATTTTTGTAATTTCAATCTTTGGATGCTCTACAGTTTTGGATGCCCAGGGCCGTCGCCCGGTTCTCCCCCTTCTGCACTCTCCTGAGTTTAACGTAAGTTTTTTTTTATAATCAGAGAGCCAAGCACTATGCATTCACTTACTAGCAAATCCGAAAATCAGATAGAAAATGTTGAATATACCGGTGTGACAATTATGATTCACTCAGAAAAGTGGTTGTGGCGCAGTTATATGAAGTTAGCTAGCCTGCTGCTCATGCATACTTGCATTCCACTTTTCCTTTGGGCTTCATTCTCATGCACCAGTTTCCGCTGAGATAGAAAATTCTTCCTTCGGCCGAATGGTGGCTTGGCCAAAATGAAAGCGTGCGTTCCTGCTTGCTTGTAGGCTACGTCGCGCTCTTACGGTGAAGATCAAAACTTGGCGCTAGCCCTTTCTTGTAAGTTCTTCGCAAGCTACTGACTTACTGTGACGGTTACTTACGTCCAGCAAGGCGTTCAGGGATTCCGTCTTTTTTCACAGCCCATCACGCGTTTGCGACATAGAAACAACGAAGACATCTTTCAACCGGAACCTCGATGTACTTTCCGCTGAAAAATGTAACTTTAAATTTGCAATTTTTTAGTAAAGCGCAGTGTCTGATCTTTTGGTTTGTTTATTTTTGGTCGTTTACTAACATTTGGTATCACGGTTGCATATTCAAACAATTTTGTGACTTGGAAAGCTTGCAAGTAGTCCAAATAAACCAAAAAAAACAAACATTCACTCATTGGATGTTGGGCGGTCTATTGCTTTTATACTTGAAACCCTCCGCTTACGGCGCAAACCGTCTGCAAAAAATTCTTGGACGAAACCCTGACCCAGTGGTGTTAGGCGAACAACAGTATTTTGTTTGGGACGCCGCTTATCAAAGCACAAAATGACTAGATTTGCGAAAAATTTGGGGGGCATGGCCCCCTGGGTCCCCTGGCTACGTCTATGCCCAGACCTCAAACTGCTTTTCAAAATTCCATCATTTCAGTGTTGTCGTTGGAATTCATTGAAGCAAATTGTTACCGCTACTATATATTGCGAATAACCAGCATCCCGAAAAAATAGGTTGCCCTGTCCGGGCACCCATTCCATGTTGTCTGTGCGTTGTCTAGTGTGCAGTGGATATGCTTGTAGGCTATGCATTGAGTAGTATCACCACCACTTACTTTGTCTCTACAATTTCATAGGGAATGCCGAGACCGATGGTTTGATAACAATCATAACGTTTAGTTGAAATTTTGAAAAGCGAACAAAAAACTACATTTTTTAATAATTCAGAGTTTTTATAAGAGCTATTCAGGTATCGATGACATTTTTTTAGACGTTCCGACTTTAAGAGAATGCCCGGAAAACAATAGTCATGTTGTAATTTTCGGATAGACCTTGTTATATTGGAGGGGACTTGCTCAGACAAATGGCTTGGTGCCATAAGGTTCGTAATTTAACAGCAGAACTCTTGAGAATTTGTCTGTTTTTTGCTCTAGAACATAAGTTTATTTAGGGCTACGAAACGACATGCAGTGAAAAGCATGTTCTTTGACCGGTTTTTGCGGGTTTACAGCCTTTCCAGACGTACTGTAATTCCATCCAAAGTACAGGCTTAATTTGGTTTATTTAGAAAGAAATAATGAAAAAGAAGTGTGTACTTTGTGGTTACGTTGTGGCGAAAGAAGTCAATTGCGACAAAATTGATAAACGATTATCGAGTGGTGATGAATTTGTTTGAGAAAAACTCTTGCTATTTTACCTGTTGCACAATGCTTCAAAGATTAAAAAGATTGTCTTTGTTGCGCATCAGCAAGGTTAATATGAATGTCTTTATATGCTTCATTCAATTACAAGTTGTTAGTAATCCCACTTCAATTAGCAGTGCGTGTGCTTCGATGCGCAATGTGTTCTCTTAAATACTTTCCCAGTTTCGTTGGTATCATACTCCCGTATCCATGTCTAAATATGCTGTAAAGAAAGCGCTGAATAAACGTAAAGTTAACATCTTCAAAAGCCAAAGCCTTAATGGTACATAGAACAGCCGCTCCCGTAACATCTTCCCCCTGGGTAGTTGTTGTTCAGAAACCAAATGGAAAAAATAAACTCTCTATGAAACGTCGGTTTCAAAACCTTTCTGTCCGGTCATGTTTCTCTAGTTTGAAACCCTATCAATGTCCTTGCTTAGGTCTAGCTTTATTTGTTTGACATTTCAAACAATTTTTTGGCAGACTTCACACTCTCAACATGCTTCTGAACGAATTGTAGTTGTTTCTGAGTCGCTTGGTAACGTTCCCTTTCTGGATAATCCAGTACCACTGTAGCTATACGCAGTTGATATGGGAACTACCGCAACGTGAGTAAAATTGCTACCTGGTCAGCTCATCTGACTATGCCATGTTACCTGATAACTTATAGGACAAGTTCATGTGCACTTAAAAACATTTTTAACTAACTTACCCAACCAGTCTCATCCTTACATACGACACTACCAATTACAAAGTACCCAAGAAAAAGAACCTGTTATACAGTAGGCCTTCTGCCTCATGGGCTTTGATATGTAGCTAACGTGAAATTTCGTTTGCTGCTTAGGCATATTCGCCAGCTTCGTGACGTGCTAAATCAGCAGCGGATGCCCGTGCATGCCGAACAAAGCAAGTTGATTAAATAGCCTCATGGCGTGACTATCTACTGCATACACGCTTTTCATGCAAAAGCGATTGTTCCAGAAGAGCCTTTCGCAGCTTGCTGGAAAGTCAGGTACGCAGCATAAAATGGCACACGCTCGAAGTTCAGCTGGAATCAGTACAAGTTAGTTCTGCATAAGCAAAGCCAGTGTCCGTACCATCACATTCCGCATATTCTGCCTTACAAATTTTGCCTTCTTGATATCTGTAAACAAGTTATGTTCTTTTTCCTTACATACGAGCAATCTCAGTTCTAGATTAGATCATACCAAAACGGTAAGTCGATTAATCTCACAATTAATATGTTACTGCCCACGTTTAAAATATGTGACGGGATAAGACTGTAACAAATTTTTACGCTTTGCCAGTTCCTTCGTTTCACCGTAACTGCACGTGCAGATCCGCTTCACGTTTTCTTTCGCGTCTTGGTTTGACTTTTGTTATAGTGTTTTTTTGTGAAAATTTGTGATTTCTAAATTGTTGCATGCAAAAATACAGTTTAATATATGAAAATTCGTCTATTTCTTATATTCTTCAAAAATATGCAATGAGGTTTTGCAACTTCCTGTTGTCTTTGAAATAAACAATAAACATCTTAACTTTAATCAATTATCTTATATACATAAATATTTTACACATCTGTCAAAACATACTTTCTACCAAATATTGACCTAAAGACTATTATCATTAATTGCCAACCCTCAGCAATCTTAGCAGTGCCTGTATTACAGCGCAAAAGCTCAGGAACTTTGACAAATCATCCACCTGGCGCCGCCAGATCAAATTTTTTATTGCTGGTTATCTTCTTGTGCAATTGCTTTTTCGTTGTACTCGCAGTTCACATAAAATCGCCAAAACCACAAAACAACCTTCCAGATGAGGCCCGGCTCATAACTGTAACTGGCTATCTGCTCTCTCACGCATCACGCACAGGCTGTTGATATTGGAATAGCAGTTGCAACATAACATCATCTAATAGATCAGTGGTTTTCAAACTGGAGGTCGCGACCTCCAGGGGGTTGTGAATCGTTTTTGGAGGGGTGTCGTGAACCATTTCGGAGGGATCGCGAGGAGATATTTTATATGAACAGCTGTATTACGTTTGCTTTATTCGAGTTTTAGATAGGAATATTTTGATTATAGTGGGTTGTTATAATGGGTTGCGGTGCAAAAAAGGTTGAAAACCGCTGTCATTGATGATGGTGGGTTGTATTACACAAATTCGCGTCACTCTTACCATGGAGCATGGACTGCAAATGCAGAAATAGAGCTTTTTCGTCCGACGTATTAACATGTAGTTCCTTGCAAGAGAACAGCAACGCTTTTTCGAACACTCACTGCAATGGTTATAAAAAAATGGAAGCCAAAACAACTATCTACAAACCACGCGAAGTGAACACTTTCCTTTTATGCACAATTACAAAATTTTAGCTCTTCGGATATAAAACAGAACCCGAAATGACTTTCACCTACGATTTCTGTAGTGCACTCGCTACTTGTTACCTTGTCTGCATAGTTTGCAGTAATTCTCTTTTGTAAGCTCTCTGGCATAACAGATATCAAAGGCTACCGGGCCGTGCCCAACGACTACCGAAATTGCTAAGCATTCGGCGCTTTATCGATATCCGCCACAGACGTATGCTACGAGCTGTCATCGGTGCTGTAGGATTTCCTCGTCAGCAAAGTGTACACGCCAATCGATAATAGCTAATGGTGGCGTTTTTGTATTTAGAAGACATTCGCTGAAAGTGCGGTTAGCCCCGATGTTGTTAGGACCCCCAAGAACTAAAACCTGACGACGCGCTTGATTTGCATACGCGCAGTGGCGACAATTTTCTAAAAACGTTGAAAGAAGTTTCGTGTGAAAGTTGTCTCCGCTATGAACTTTGTTTTTTATGAACGGTTCTGTGATCAATAGGTCTTTTAGGAAATAGGAACATGGTCAGTTTCGAGTGGGTTGTCATGAGTGGTCTGTTATGAAAAGGATCGTTTATAGTGGGAACCATTTTGTACACCGTTCGCTTGATGCCAGATATCAACTCTAGCTAGACCGACCTAGGCCCGTAACCACGGGGAGCATTCGGGAATAGTACACCTCAAACTTTTTGTTCCCCCAAAATTGTGTTGTGCCCAGAAAAACTTGTTTTAAACATACATCAAAAACAAAAATCTTGCCCCCATAAAATGTATTGGATACGGATCTAGACCTGCCTGCCTTCCAGCACCAAATCAAACGCACCAACCACTGGACCACGGGCTGTCCAGAAAACTACAGTATACAGCAATGTTTCCCAAACTTTTTAGGCGTGCGGAACCCTACGGAAGAGAAACGTAATTTGTGACATCCCTGTGGCGAACCTATAGCAATGTGCTTTAATGTTTGATAACATTTTGAGAAATTATTTTTATTAATTCATTGAAAAACGTGTTAGCACCGCGGCACCCCTGAGTATTGTATAAGAGCCCCCCGGTTGGGAACAATTGGTTTATGGGTTGTATAACGAATATGACCTATTGATGTTAAAATCCAATACAGGTTTGAGTGCCGCTACTCATGCAAACTTATGACAACCGGAAAAAAACGATAGAAAAATAACAAAAACAGGTCAAAAATGGATAAAGTGATAAGATCATAGAACCATTTTCCAGTTAATTTTGCCATGTCCATACCAAAAATCATAAAACCAAATGTACTTTTGACCTCATGTGGTACATGAATAAACTAGCGCCAATTCTACCTAAAAGAGTAAAGGAAGCGCAGAAATTGTCTGAAAAATGTAAACATTAAATATCAGAAGAAACTGAATTCCAGATTGCAGGATCCGCTAAAAAAGAATTTCGCGGTGAGCCGTATTCGTCCTGCGCAGGAAACTGCATTAAAATGAGACAATGAGTGACACTGAAGTAATAGCAACGCTGACTCCGCAGTACAGTCTTTTCAGGTTTGGCCAAGGTTTTTTTCGATGGGTGCTGAGTGGAGGCCCTCGTTTGCAGTTGGTGTCCCCTGTTCGAGGTTATTGGTGACCATTTTTGTAGTTTTTCGCATGGTAGTGGCCTTGATGTCATTGACCCATTTGTGTTTGACAAGCTTTTGCGGATACTTTTCTCACGATTTATTTCAGAGCATACGAACTTGTCCAAACCGGTTTTTGCAAGTTATAACTGGTATCCGGTAACAAATGTCTTCGTGATAAATGTTTTTTGACCAAAGCTTTCAACAAACGTGCAAAATACATATATAAAGGAAATTCCACCGGCATTTAATATATCGATCCATTCTAACTCAATTATACTCAACGTGGTCGAAGTGGAGGAACCACAGGAGGTCCACTCGAAGTGATCAGTTCTGACGTATGCTCTGTAGCTTTGACTTAGTTTGGTGTACTAGGGCCTACTGTTTTAATCTCGTCAACGTGCTTGTGCGTTTATTGACGGGAAGGAAAAATACCTGGATACCAGTTAAATAAGTGTTTGCCACCGGTTGTTCTGAGTATTACAACTCCTATTTCTTGATTCACGGTCAATAAGGCGGAATAACGTTAGTAGAAACACAAGACTAAATCTCGACTACGAAGTAAGAAAATGTACTGGGCTTAGAAAAAAGTCTCGAGAAAAAAAGTGNCAAAACGTAAACAACGTTACGCTTGTGGGGAACAATACACAAATCACAAGATCACAAAGCCAGGAGCGTAACGAGGGTAGATGGCGCCCGGGGCAAGAAGCAAGTTTGACGCCCCCATGTTTCGAACCTAAGATATTTCGGAAGCAAATGTACTGCATTGAAAAAAGCACTTATGACATTGTTGGGACATTTAGGCGCTCCTCGCAGTGATTCGGCACCCAGGGAATTGTGCCACTCTTGCCTCCCCTCGTTACGCCCCTACACAAAACACAAAAAAACACAACATAGTCGCTCCGTTAAACACGACTTAAATACTTTTCACGCTTTTTTAACTCTCACACATCACTAGCGATACAATCCTTTCAAATTTTTCGCCAACGTAGCAAGATCAACCTTTTTCAGATCTAATGCAAAATGTTCGTTCGAATATTCGCTGGCAACTTACATGTATTTCGTTTTTTGCTTCGTATCATTTGCTTAGAACCGTTTCCTTTCGCGACCCGCTTAGAAAAGCCTTTTTTGTGGCACAAAACGTATGTGTCTGAAAGTGACCAGCACATCTACGCCATCCTTTTCTTTTTACGGCGAGAGCACAGAGTAGTGCGTGACAACACAAGCGCTGTTTCAAAGCGCCATCGTTTTTTTTCTCGTGACTGTGAGACACGACTTGATTCATTCTTTGATTCGTTTGTTTCCCGTCACTTTGTCGCAAAATGACATTAAACCCATTCGCCCTCGGTGTGCTGTTGCGCCCAAGTTGTTTGTTTCCTATCACTTTACCGCAAATTGACATTAAACCCATCCGCCCTCGGTTTGCTGCAGCGCCCAAGTTGTTATGAGTTCAATCCCAGCATGATTTCATAGGCTGTTGCCTTTTGCGTTGCGAGCGAGCTACGGCCATTGTAAAATTTCAGTTTAGCGCGATTCGTTATTAATAAAGATAATCCATGGGCGGCGGAAGCGGTATGGCCTGTATGGCCAGGGCCATACCAACCAAAATATTGGTATGGCCGGGCCAGACCTCTATAAGCATCTGAAAGTAATTTGGAAAGCAATTTACATGCATTAAGCGAGAAAGAATCACATAGCACAGGGGTAGGCAATTAGCGGCCCGCGGGCCACATGTGGCCTGCTACAGCGTTTTCAGTGGCCCGTGGAAGCATTCAGAAAAAATCATCAAGTCTGATATTTCCTCCAATGTCGATTCTACTTCTACTAGAGGAGGGTTTGTCAATCAGAGATCGAGAAGTTTTTTTAGAGAACGCAAAGATTTCAACACAACGATATGTTCAACTTGTCATTTTCTTTTATCACTTCAGTTCAAATCGTAAAATCTGGTAATCGCAATGAATTTGCTTCTCAGAGCAGCTTGTTTGTTGCGTATACCGTAAGTTACTACGTGCAAATTAGTAGCATCCGAGCTACCATTTAAAGTAGCACAATATGTTGCAAAATGCGATTGACAATGTATACATCTGAACTCGTAACCTGAAGAGCATATACATCTTTCCGTCGTCAGACCACCATTGCACATGATTCTCTTAGTTTTATCATCCACAATCCTGCATGTCTATTGTCGATATCCGAGGTGAAGTAAACCACAAGCGGTATATTCAGGGGTGTCCTTGGGACATATTTATCTGTCCCATTCCATCGAAATTTATGCCTGTCCCGTACCATCCCATGGGACTTTTCCCATGGGATTCCCATAGGAATGACATTCCTATGGACAAGCTTAGGGTTGTCCATGTGACATATTTAGCTATCCCATTCCCATCCCGTAGCAATTTATGCCTGTCCCATCCCATGGGACGTTTCCCATGGGATGCCCATAGGAATCCCATTCCCATGGACAAGCTTGGGTATATTGCTTGTGTCAGCAGACGCAGTGGCGATTCTAAGGGGGCCTGGGTGGGCCATGGCCTCCCCAGTTTTTTGATTGGCCTTCTGCTTGGCCCCCAGTTTTTTCCTAATTTCCCGTTCAAGGTCGTTTGGTTGATATAAACAGCAGATAACTTTCGGCCAGCAATGTTTGAAACGATAATTTAGTAACCCTCTAGCCTGCATTCAATATTTTCCAAATGCATGATGAGCTGTGTTGTTGTTTTTGACGGTCGGGTAACTAGAGTTGTTTACGACGACACACACCAGTACTTATTCAGATCTTGCGTGAAATTTAGTTAGGCCGCGGTCGTGGTGCTGAAAAATTCATTTCGAATCTAAGACACAGTTGCAGAAATGGGAATAGTGATCTTTAGTGCATTTCAGTGTGAGGTGGAACTGGGTTATATTACTTTCAGCAGATTGTTGCTTGTCCCAGTAGCAAAAGATTTGTGAAAACATTAAGAATTGGTTTCAGTTAATTCATACGAATTTATCCTGGCTGCATTATTGCGTTCTGCTGCCTTGTGTACATGACTTCGAAACATCTTACGTAAGTGGTGTAAGATTCATAAAGCGATTGTAGTTCGACGCTGATGTCATTT
>JGI24158J21664_10012714_pt1 | contig 11144 bp, 7 predicted proteins | sample Ectturendosymbi3_FD_21664 | JGI IMG/M metagenome (IMG submission 21664)
TTTTGCGCAGGACTGAAGATGTGTAACACACGAAACTAGTTTCCTTACGCAATAAATTGCGATCGATTCGCTTGGTGTGGGTCACTGCTGTGGCTTTACGAATATTGCTGAATGATAAGTACAAGCTTGAATCATTGCAAGGAGATGGGAGCAGAACCAGGCAGGAAATTCCTCAAACAGCCGGCTGCAAAGCTAGAGCCTGTAATTGTTGAAACATTCTTGTAGCACAGTTACCTTGTATGAAAAACCTTTCTTTTTTCCCTGTAAGGGGGTGCAAACTATAAAACGATTTGAGAACCGCTTGTCCAGCACAAACCCTTTCGACGTAGAATTACAGCAACTTATATGTTTCGAGCTTACGCCGTGCCAATTTCAACCAGTATTGCCAAAGTGTTGTTAGATTAAGGCAAAGTTGTAGAATAGATTCTTCGTGTCATACAGGTACATGTTTCATTTAAGAAATTTTGCAGACGCGTTACATACTCTGATAAGATCGTAGTGTCTGATTCTCGGCTGCGAAAGGATTCATTTCTGTAAACATTAATTTGTATCTCTGCAGTTTTTCAGTGTGCTCGTTTTTAATGTGCATTGTTCGTTTGATTTGTTACACACTTGATACGTTTACATGAAATTTGTGCTTTGAATCCCCGTTTCTTTGCTGATTGAGAATAGGTATGATCATGTAATAACCATGCACGCGAGATGGCTCTGTACTGAAAAATTACAGACAAAGCACAAAAAAATGTTGGACGATAAATCAAAATTGTAAACAGTGGTTTAGTGTTAAAAACTGAAGAAACGAGCGCACCATTGCGAAAAAAGGATGTTTTTCTACAGTCAAGACATTTAGTACTTTTTTGATGGGAATGTCACCGAAAAACGACATAACTTTTAATATGTTTGTACCAATGCATGAACGCCAAACCCATATTAAAATAGCACGTTCCCTCCGGTTACAACACTTACTATAATATAATGAAAAAAGCGACCAGCCCGCGGCCTTGTGATTAGTGCGCCGCTTCGGCAGGGTTGCCAGAAAAAAAAAAACTTCAATATAAAGCCAAACAGTGCTAAAAAGGCCAAAGCCTTTATTTAGACGCCGGAAAAAAACCAAACTTATTTTGGGGTATTGCTATTGCTTTGTCACAAAAAAACACCTAAATTAAAAGATTATCACTGATATTTTCTTCGAAATTGAGATTAAGTCTTGCTTGGGCTTGTACTGGAGCTCATTCCTGGTGCTTCTCTGAATGTTCATGGTTTGTGAGATTGCACACTTTGGATACAATAGTGCCACAGTTTGCATACTGATCCATCGGCAGCTTTCTGTATCCACACGAAAATCTTCTCCCATTCGCTCCTGTACTTACGACCAGAATAATTAAGAGCCTTTCCACTTCCTCGACGTCATTGTCGCATTTCTATCGCAGAGACGTAGACCCGTCTGCAACCGTTGGGCCCGCCAGTGCACAGTGCTTAGGCTTACAGCACACTACAGAGTGCACGAATTTCCAGAGATTACGCAAAAAATAATTTCGAATCTCGTATCCCTCAAATCTTACCAACATCCGAACGCGGGCGTCGGTCTAATATAGTATTTATCACAATAATTTTGCAAAAGTGTTCCCGAAAAAATGGAATAGCAGGTATTTTTCTACAGAGGACACTTCTTCAGCGTAAAAGAGTCACATGATAGTTTTAAAGCCAACCAACTTGAAACGAAGCTAGATTTCTGAAATATGACCTAAAAAAGGCCAACCTGGCAACCGTGGGCTTCGGTGCTGGTATAGTTCTGGAGTTCAACTCTGGGTCGAGTCTTACCAAGACCTTGTGTTGTACTGTACGTGTGATCGACTGTTCGTATGTATTGGATGTACTTATGCGTTCGTGAATGTATCTTGTACTTGCGTTCGCGCCTGATTACCCGCGCAGTGACTCGGTAACGACGGGATAGGCCACAGTAGTATAATGCAGTCGGAGGTAAAATGTCCGACTCCGACCTTTCTAAAATGTCGACACCGTCTCCTTAACAATAAAGTGCATGACGTTTGGCTGTCAACAATTTTGTAGCAACTAGCAGTCAGTGGAAATCGTGGTGTACGGCAAGAATTCTCTGTTTCAATAAAAGTTTTGAAATAAATCGTACCATTTCAGCAGGCACGAGTTAGGATTCCTAACGTGGTAATGTGATGTAAAAATGATTCAATTGGACTTCCAGAGTTGGAGTCAGATAAAAAAGCCGACTCCGGCTCCTAGTGTTCTGAGGAGTCCGTCTCCACCCAAAAACCTCCGATTCCTTGCGACTCCGCAACCCTGGTATAATGTCATGTTTTTGTGACAAACTCTACACCTATTCAGAGATGTTGTTTATTCACGTGTAGTTGGCTTGCTGTATGCTACCATATAAGGTGCTTTTTTACGTAATTAAGCCAAGACTTTGTATCGACGATTTCGTAATTCTCAGCCGATGCGGATGTAAATATTTCCAAAAGCAGGGTTTCGGTTACTTGATATTGCTTGTCAAATTCATAAATCGTAGCTTGTTCAGATCGACATCAAAATCTGATAGTGAAGAACGTAGTTGAATATATTTTTTACCTGAACGAACTGTTTTGCCTTACGTAGTATCAGCATGGTGTTTTCCTTTATATATTGGTGGTGACTTCCCTGGATCATGCACGAATACTAGAATAACGACAAAATGTTTAATTTGATGAAATTCCAAAAATATACCTAATTCCAGCGTTGTATTGTGTCGCCTGATGTTTTAGTTTGTTTATCTTAACATCTCTGAATGTTCTGTTCTTATTTCTTGAAGGCCGTAAGAAATAATGGACTAAAACATAATCGATTGCTGTGTTTTGCAGAACGCAGTCGAGGAAGAACATGAGAATGCGAGATTTTTTTCGTCTCAGATCACCGGAGAAGCTCCAATAACAAGAATGCGCGAAGTCTGCAAAACGCTAGAAACGCAAATTCTTGCTGATAGACCGTCGCCTTCCGGCTTGATTCTCAACCCTGAGCGACTGCGCGATAAAAACGACGTTGATCGACGTCGAGCCGCCGCCCCACGACCTGGATCAAGCCGATCAAAATTGACCCCACCTCTGTCGCCCAATCGAGTGATACTTAAACCGCTCGGTCGTGGAAGTCTGTCTGCGTTGTCCTCATCCCCGACAAATGCTGCACGCTTGGCTGATCGGCCTGCATCTGTAAGTGGGGCAGCACCCAGCGCGTGCGAGGTCTTCGATGACAACCAGACGTCTGTAACATTTGGCGACTTGCAAACCCACAATGAGTTAAATAAAGCTTACGTTGAATCCAGTTATTCCTGGTTAGAGCCGTCATGGGCCAAAAACATGTCATACTCTGTGCCTGGAAGCCCAGATAGTGGTGTTTCGTCACGCCCACCTACTCGCGACCTAGCGACAATTCAGAGTAATTTGGAAACACTGGAACTGACGCAACACGCCGCATCGCGGTTGACCACCAGACCGCATTCTGACTGTGGTTATAACACCGCAAGTTCGGTTGATACCTCCCAGAATGAAACGCCCAGAATTTTACGCTCACCACTGGCATCCGAAATTGACTTGACGGATGATAGGACAACGACACGAAGCGGTTTTAAATTGCCAAGTACTCAGCCCGTACGTGTTACGGAGAACGTGCCGGTCGTCAAACCACACATCAAGCCTCGACCTCCCACAGTGCTTTCTGATCATTCACGCGGTCGAAAGTTAGTTAATAACATTAGGTTTACTAGAAGAGTATCTCGGCCACTGCGTTTAAATAACTATACAGGCGACTGAAGTCTCTGTGGGAGCTTGCGTGCAGTCCGGCATGCTTTCGATGCGGTGGGATCTATGCACGGCGAAATCCGAGCAAATCTTCTTTGCTTTGCTTAACGGAATCAAGCTTTCAAGCGTCTTTTCGGGTTCGTTGTTTCTGTAAACAGATGTAAAAAAATCTGCTTTTCCCAAGAACTTCATAATGTGTCAATATTGCATTCAAATCCAGAAACACATCAGAGCTTAACTTTAGTTTTGGCAGATATGAATAACAGTTCCAAACTATGCGTAACTGTTTGGGGGCGATCTTTTCAGTTAGTGTGTGTTATAATCATGCAAGTTTAACGTTTCATACAGGCCTAGCCAGGCCAAAGTTATAAAGTCACATTTTTAAGTAGCCCGTGAGGTTATCGTCTCGTCATGAGTTGCTTCGGAAACAATTTATTAAAAAGGTTGCGTTGGTACTGCGAGTGCATTGCATCGTTTTTCGTTTTGATTTGTCTCGTTATGAAATATATTTAGTGAGTAGTTGTAAAAAACAAAAAATACGTTCGACGTGATACAGAAAAATCTAGAATCAACAACTTCCCTACGTTTGTTATATTTTTTGACGTTTTAACAATTACTTGTGGGAATCGTAACGTGTTGAGAAAGACGTCTATAGGAGATGCACTCTGATCAAAAACGTTTATGCAAATCTGTTTTCCTTGACATATACTGTTCGCAGCGTTAAGTATACCGGTTGTTCTAACATGTGCATACCCACGTAATTTTGGTGTGACACATAAGCTTTGAGCATGAAGTTGGTACAATCGGCATGTTATGCATGGTGCATCTGAGCCTTTGCAATGTTTATAACGCAGAATTTCTGCAGTACGTGTCTAAGTGCCGTAAATAGTTTTGCTGACAGTTGTCCATGATTTAAAAAATTCAGGAACAATTGCGCCAAGGAAAATTTTTGATCGGCATTTGCTAAATTCTCTTTAATTGTTTACGCATACTTTACTTAGCATTTACTGTAACGTAGAGCGTCGGTTCGCAGTGTTCAAATAATAAATTTTCGTCTAGGTAAAATGAATCATTGAAAATAATTAAAAGAATCCTTGAAACTGTTCATTGCAAACCACGATTTTCAAATTTGAATCCCTCTAACTCTCCAAATCTTACCTGACGAATATCCAAGCTACGGACTAAACAATTGTCAATAGATGCTGCTTGTAGTTCGTCAAGCACGCTGCGAAAGGCTTCAACTGATGCTTTTGAATTGTTGCCGTTCTCCGTTCCTGTCAACGTTACAGCCATCTCCCAGATTTTATCAAAGGCTTCATCCGTTATCGTAGCTCCTATTCCCTCGAAAATTCGACGAATTTCGTCTCGAGGTCTGGGTTCAAAAAAGTCTTGCTCAAACACACCGTGGTTAGTGTATACCGATGGGCTGACCAAAGCATTTGCTTCATACTCGTCGCCATAATCTTTGCTATCGCTAATGCGTTTGATCCGGGGTGCTGGTAAGTCACTGCGAATAGTAGGAATGCCATAGGTGCGATGCTTGGATGTATCTTGCGATGCCACGACGGCGTTGATAGCTGAGGATGACGTGATGTGAGATGTCATTGCTTTATCTATCTGTTTGGCGAGCCTCGGAACTTGAGTTTCATCCTCCGTTTGGACGTTTGGATCGGTGAACTTTTCCCTCCAGTTTAGAAAATTGACAAATTTGACATAATCCAATTTACATTCGTTTGCCTCTTTTCCCTCTTCCACAGCACAGTAATGCATCAAAGATCCCAACAGCTCATTGTCAATCGGTAAATTGAATCTCCAGCACGCATCTCTAATTTTTTGTGCATCCAAGTAGCCACTGTTGTCTGAATCATATTGCTTGAATGCTGTTTGCAAATCAATGAAATTGTGATAATTCGCTTTTTTCAAATGGTGTCTCACCAGAGAAAGTACACCGAGTTTTCTGTCTTTTCCCATCAAATAATTCCTCGGCGAACGCATGTGCAGAAGGTCTCCTACTCCATACTCGTCAGGTTTAATGATAATACCAAAACTATGATTCGGACCTACGTTGAGAGTGTCTGCTATGGGGTCGTGAGTCTTGCCAAGTTGAGGCTGCGTCCGTTCTCGAAAATCGTCAACTTTTTTAGACACAATTATCGTCGTTTTTTCAATTGATTTTTCATTCTGCCCCTTAAGAGACTTCGCAACATTGCGCCCGTCGTTGAAGTGTGGGGTCTCTATACCAAAACGTGTTGTTTTGGGGTCGCGGTTGCTCCAATCGTACTTGCGATCGTACATTTCGCCAACGTAGTAGTCGTTATGAGTCTTAGTGTAGAGCTCATGACAGATTTCTGACTCTTCTTGTACTTCTTTCCAGCTTTTCTTAGGGTTGACCACCTCGCCTGCAGCCATAAGCCTTTCTGTAGGTTTCCCGTAGCAACGTGAGTTGTTTGGCATGATTTCTGCACCCGACGAAGACCACGTTTTGCAACGTCTAATTTTCCCTAATGGAGAACATTTGCTAGCGTAATGCTCTTCATTTTTTTCAAGTAAGCGTTTCTGAAACAGAGTTTCGCGCTGAGGATTTACTAGCTGGTCAGCTGAAAGGGAAGGCAAAGAACTTATTCCATGAGTAATTTGATGAATTGCAGATTCTTCTTCATTCTTGGTCAGCTCAGTGGCATCTCCACAGGAAGCAAAATTCGAAGGGGGCGAAGGCTGCAGACAATCTTTGGCAGAACCGCTTCTAGGAAATATTTTACCAGCTGGTTTGCTGAAGTCTGTGCTATATTCACTGTTTATATTTAGGGACGTCATTTAAAGTCTTCGTACTTTGAAAATTTCTATCGCTTGATTCTGTTTGCCTTCACGTTGTAACAATAGATTTCAGAAGCAGTATTTTGCTAACTCGCACACACTGAAACAGACGGAATGAAGCTTGTGTAGCAGGAAAGTTTTTCCTTGTTTTCTGCAATGCAACAAATAAAACGGTCACAATAGCACCTTCATATGCAACAATCAATTTATGTTTGTTTGTGACATAATTGCAGCAAAGATTTTTTTGGAAGAAGCCCAACAGCTAGACGACTGGTCACGATGGAGGCTGCCAGCCAGCACTTCTTAACCAGAGCTGGTTTAAGCCTATTTGACCAATTTTATAAAATGTGTCCCGCACCTTAAAAGAGGGACCCGCATCAGTGGCGAAAGAGTTACATAGTTTGAAGCGTTTCACATGTTCCAAGAGAAATGAAAATAGAGAAATGAACCACTACTAATACGTGAAGTGAACAATGAAACATTCTATACATTATTGAGATTAGAATATTAATCGTTTACTGTTTACAGGGGATAAAACAAAAAATTTAGAGAAGTGAAGGCGGCATCCTGCTTTACACTTGTAAACATTATGTATGTTAATAATTCAAGTAGTATCCCCGTCTTTAACCAAAACAAAGTATATAAAGTGCTTATAGTAGGCTATGATAATAAATTTAAAGCTGAGTGGTGCGATGAATCGCAAACTGAAAGCCAACAGGGAAGAAAATTTAACGAAATATCCCAGGTTGATGGTTGCATATCCAAAGAAGGCAGAAAAAATAGGAAGAGTAATGATGAGAAACGTGTAGACCAAATAGTAGCCTAAAAGCAAGACCCATAATGATTGAGAATGAAAAATAAGACCCATTTCGATTTGTGTTTGATGCTTATGTGCAAGATACTTCATTATACCTTAAATAAGCACGAAACATTATAAATTCTTGTATGCAAATTTGAGGGGTGGAAATAGGGTTGCCGGATGGCCGGTATTCACGGCAAATTTGAAAGAGGCGGGTATTTTTAAAATCAGTGCCTGAAGCCGGTATATTCAAAATATATATAAAGTTTTTGCTTCGAGCTGAGACTCCAAAATGATTTGGTTCATTGAAAATTGAAAACCATTGTTCCATTTGCACAATTTTATTATTATACCAACATAGATGAGGTGTCGCGAAATTATATATTTGATGGATATTGGGACATGTACAAAAAAGTTTGAGAAAACCTGATCTAGGCTATACATAAACGAGCTTGGGCGTCGGAAGGATGTTTCCGGAAGGGGGCAATAGTGGATTTTTCCTGGTGGTGGCCAAAAGTGGTTAAATTATATTTTACCAACTCGAAACTAAAGAAAAACATTTTTCAAATTTCAAAATCCAGGGAGTCAAAGGCCCTCTTGTAACCCCCTTCCGACGCCCATGCAAATGAAATGAGTATAATTATGTACACATAATACGGCAAACCACGCTCGCCCGCATTAAGTTAACTCGCTTGTCTCACAACTTGGGCTGTGTAAGCAGAACCCAAATTCCAGGCTCCGACTTCGACTCCACCATGTAAAAGTTTTTTGTTTTGATTCCAGCTGTAATAATAAAAAAATGCTTGTGCTCGAGCTACGACTCCACAGCCATCTGTCTGTTTCATTCAGCTTAGCCATTATTTTGCAGCAATATAATACAATGTTGCACTGCAGTTTTTGTGTGCTGTCCTATTGTCACGCTTTTTTCCATTTTTAATGTTTTGTTGCTAAACTATAATATGTTATCTTTGCTGGCTGATTATATCAAGCAGTGTTGCTATTGCAAATTTCATTTAACACATGACCAATTGGTCGACCGCACACTGCGTTCAGGGGCGGATCCAGCCCGTAAGTTTAGGAGGGCGATTTCAGTAATATTTGGCAGTCAATTCTCACTTGGAAGTCGAGTGTCTTTCCGAATTGTAAAAAATCACGGTGAAAAAGTTACTTTCGTAGGCTTTAGGGGGGCGATCGCCCCAATCTCCCACCCTGGATCCGCCCCTGACTGCGTTAGGTACCTAGCCCAGAAAGGAGGTGCTGAGTGTATCTACTCGTGGGTTTATTGGGTGTTGCAGAGATGTCCGTTCTGAAGTCTCTCCTGGAGAAATGAAACTGAGGAGTGTGCCCCCAGGCATCCCTAGCTTGGCGATACCTTTTCGGGCCTCGCTTTTTCACATAATGCATGATTTCTATGATTATCACTGGATGCCCTCCTCAAAAATTTCTGGACGCGCCACTGAGTGGGGTCCCGCAGGAGTGCCTCAAATCGGGCCCCGCGCTTGCTAAGACCGGCACTGGTTGCGCATACTGTAATTTACCAGGGCTTGTTCTTTGCGCATACCGCAATAGCATCGGAGTTACCAATTCAAATATCACAATGTGGTGGAAAATATGATTGGCAATATATACATCCGAAGTCGCAACCTGAAGAGCAGATACGTCTTTCCATCGTCAGACTACCGTTGCACATGAATGTGTTAGTTTTATCATCCACAATCCTGCACGTCTATTCTCGATATCCGAGGTGAAGTAAACCACAAGTGGTATATTGCTTGTGTCAATTGACGCATTTGGCCGTTCTTGTGCCAAACAGTTGTAACCTTTGATACCAGCAGGGCAGTATTGTGAAGTTGCAAACAGCAGTCAGGTAGAAACATATTCTACCTGCAATAGTATTACGATATTTTCATTTCTATTCTTACCATGGACAAGAAACGCAAGTATTTCGAAGAGAATTTGAAATTTGGTTTTACCTCCATAGTTGGAAAAAGCACAGCGAAGCCATTGCGTGTTTTGTACCAACGTTGTTCTCGGTGCTGAACCTTCGAAGTTCATACAGCATTTAGGACCAAAGCCTTCCAACACGTCACAAATAATTTTTTTCCAGTTTTAAACCAGTTGTTGTGTAAGATAAACTACTAGCAGTTTACTGTTGCGAAGTCGCAATCAACAGTCAGGAAGAAACGTATTGCAGTGGTATAAAGACTCTCAGTGCAAGTCTATGAAACCTTCCAAATTGATATGGCATTTAGAGGCAAATTAAGCATCCCAAACACCCCACAGAAGTTTAGAATTGTCCGATGCTATGAAGCAAGTTTGAAACGTCAGGGACTTATCTTGCCGGAAGTTTTCGGCAAGAACACAGGCATCATATGAAGTCGCAGTTGAAATTGCTAAGCAAAAAAATTCACACGATTCACACATTGGAGATACGCTTGTGAAACTGATTGTTGAAAAGAGTAAAGCTACGGCCTGCAAAAAATAGTGACGCAAAAATGAGACGAATATCTTTTTCCAGCGATGCTATTCACAGGCCCATTTCAAATATGCCGGAAGATGTGAAAGACCAGGTGATAAATGTAATGAAAGCATTTCCAACTCCACTATTTTCTTTTTAAGTGGATAAGCCATGAGATGCTACTTAATGTTCTCGGTTACTTGCCCTAGTGAGATATATTATTCAGGAGATATGAAAAAGGAGCTCCTGTTTTGTAAGGAACTGCAAACTGCAACAAGAGTAGATGTTCTGGACTCTGGATAAGTAAAAAACTTTTTTGATTTTGAAGAGTTGCAGTGGAAATATCTTTGTGGAGTTTGTACTGATGGAGCTCCTGCAGTGACGGAATCACATTCAGGCTTTCAACAAAAGTTTAAGAACTTGTTCCTAAAGCAAAAGGTACACACCTGTGTCATTCAGTGTCATTCACAGATGTGCGCTTGCTAGGAGACCTTTACCTACTACCAGGGCCTCCAAGAGAAGTCTTTTTAGGTGGAACAAAAGTACAAAACCCATCTGGGGCCAGGCACGTAGCCAGGGGGGGGGGCAATGGCCCCCCCAATTCCGAACGTTGCACCAAAAATTTTCAGGATGATCAAGGTTTTGACGCGTAAGCCAAAGAAATACTTCAATGCAAATCAACGACACTTCTTACGGGACCTGTTACATCAGCCTTTAGTCAAACCTGACCAAACCACTATGTTTTACCAATTGTCCATTATTAATCAAACATTGTGCACATGAGGACCGAAAAATGTTATTCAGGGCGGGAAATAGTAATTTTTTCAAGTGAAGCGAAGGATTTTTCTAGGGGGGGGCCAAAAATGATGAATTTTTTTCCACTCGAAACTAAGAAAACAACCTTTTTGCTAAAAATTTGATAGGAAGATGTCAAATTTGCCAAGGCCCCCTTCTACCCCTCCCCTTTCGACGCTCATTATTGTGTATACAGGCCCATAACCAGCTTGGGCTATAAATATTGTGGCTTGAACTCAAAACTATAAATTCCGGTAGTCTATACCTTGCGGTGTGTTATCTTCCACCGAATACCACCTCCCTCTTCAAGCAAACGTTTACTGAGTCCATATCCACTGTTATCGAGTCGCTTCTAGTTGATCCTTGTTGCTGTATCTTGCTTGTTGGTGATTTTAACGATCATTCTGTTGGGAAACCTGTTCAGCTTCAGACCAACCTTTTTCGTACTTTGTCAGCTTACGGCCTTCAGCAATTAATT
>JGI24158J21664_10012715_pt1 | contig 11143 bp, 7 predicted proteins | sample Ectturendosymbi3_FD_21664 | JGI IMG/M metagenome (IMG submission 21664)
TACCCACATGCTGACAGCCCGGGTGTTGACAGCTGCAGGTCCGCCGCCTACCAAAGTTCCTAACGGGGCTTGAAAACCACATAAACCACTACTATCGTTAAAGCATGGTGGAGTCAACCTATTCACGTGAGGTGACCACATGATTCATACATACGCAAGCGAGCGCAGGAGCACCCTCCACACTTCAGCAGCTGGAGATGCTTGTTTGACCACTCGACTGGTGCGCGTAACCTCGTGCTCGCTGTCTGCACAAGGAGAAAAGTGTATGGTTTAGGGTGAAAATCACCCTGCGTTATAGTTATTGTGAGTTTTCTCCCGTGTCCATATGGGGTTGTAATTGTGGCAACCAAGGGCTGTAATTCACTCAATGCGTGCTTCACTGAGGGCGTGCTTCCTTACCAGCATGGAACAGGAGAGGCTCTTCAAATCCAATATATTTTTTATGAGTTTTTTTCTTTTGTATCTTCTCTTTGGAATACTGACGCCGGTTGATTTCCATCCGGTCAGGTGTGATTTTCCTTTTCATTAATAACAGCATCAAGTTAAAGTCCAACGTAACTTGATTAGTTCACAAGCAACAGAATAAGAGTTAAATTTACAGTGCATAGTTTTTGTAATCAACCTTAATTGAAAAAAAGTTTGTTTTTTTATACTTCACTTACGGGTGACATTCACCCTGGGTTAAAGCTCGTGCGGCAAAAAGAAAGGTTAGAGATTCAAGGTCCGGTCTGTGATACAAAAACGTTTGTCGACGCTAGAGTCCTGCGCGGGCAGGCACGTACCCAGAAATGTTCACAGGGGGGGGAAAAAAACAACCAAGTCTCAACATTTGATTATTTAATGTCCCTTGTTTTTAAAGTATCATCCATAAAAGGTACATTTTTCTGGGGCTTTTTTTCTGAATAATACAGTCTATTTCATTGCATTGACAAACTTTGAAAGTTTGCTTTTAGTAAAGTTCCAAGCTTCTACTTTGGCTGAAAGCCACCGTTTGCTCCTAAAACTTTCATGCAAGAGCGCTTGTGGAAATATCGATGGTTTTAGTGAAAAATCTGAAGCATGCCCTTTGCAGCCAATATTGCAGTTGAGCAAGAAGTCATCGTGTCCGCCATTATGATTTCGTTTTTATATTTGTACGCTTCTGATGTACACCAGCACACGTTCAATCGTAGCCATGTAGCGACTTTGCTTTATTAAGACACTGACTCCCGAAGCTGGTCTACAAAATCTGAGCACATATAAGATGTGGATCTTATTCAGTTCTTGAGCGACTGGTTGACATATGAAACTGATAACATAAAGGCTAGAATCCCTCGACACGTTTGAAAAACGTTTGAATTTTATGTCATTAAATACTATGAAATGCAAAAGTTACACATGTCCTCTAAACAAACGTGGGTACGTTTGACCCACACAGTCTACACAAAGTGTGAAAATGGATGTGTGCTTGCGAAAACGAAGTCACAGTTAATTCTCACCACGGTTCTGCGGTAAAGTTAAGAAATATACTAATCGTCGCAACTCAACACAACGGTGGGTTGGTTGATCTACCTCAGCGGTTCCCGAAGCATCGGTCGAAATTCAAACAAGGGAGACTAAGGGTCAAAATAAGGGCCGTGCTGAGGCGATCCAAACCGGAGTTGTGTATTTTCAACGTTACCACTCTTGTTCTTGTCTGTAGCGTATCTACTTGAGAAAGGAGTGGAATGCTGACATAAGAAACGAACTTAGAAACTTGCTGCCAAAATCACCGATAAAATCATTATTTTTTTCATTTGTTGTTTGAGGCTTGATTCGTGGTTTCAGGCGTGCTCACCAAACTCAGATTTGGGTAGAGCTCAGAAAAGTTTGGGAACCGCTCGCCTAGCCATTACAGCGTGAGCGGTTGAAGTTTTTCTTTAATCCATGAGTATACAAATAACAAAATCCAATCGACTGGGAAAAAATTCAATTTTTTCATTTGAGTTACATGCGCTATATCGATAAAACAGTTTGGAAGCTATCTGCAAGTAATGGCAGTGTCAATGTCCTCAGCACTTACCAAAATCAAAACTATCTTCTTACTTCCGTTATATTTTGCTGCTGACTCTACCCGTTGTAGGGGAATGATTTCAAGTTTACGGTAAGATAAGATGGCACAGCGCCGGATTTAGATGGCGGGGGTCCTGGGACCCAGGCGTGGTGGGAGGCCCCATGTGCGGATACAGAATTTTTAGGAAGATCTACTTATCAATGCTACTCATATGCGACCTGTGCAAAAATGAGTAGCCATGGGCACACCGGAGGTAAATTTTAAGAAAGTGTTGGCAAAAACTTTCAACAAAAGTTTTGTCTCCCCTAAACTTTTGTCTTCCAACATCCAACACTAGGTTTCAGTAAAGAGCAAAACCGAGGGATTTGCTTCAGTAGTTTCAACAAGGGCGCAGCACGAAAGAACAACAGGGCGTAGTACATGGCCGTATGCAAGGGGGCGCTTAACAGGCCTCAGCTTGTGAGGAATGTTGGTAAGGAACAATAAAGAAGGTTTTGCTTGAGTAGTTTCAACAAGGGCGCAGCAGGAAAGGGCAACAGGGCGTAGTAGGTGTCGTCCGCAAGGGGAGGCAAAACCGGTCTCAGCTTATGTGGCGTGTTATGGTGCGAACAAGTGTAGCAATGCATAGGAAATTTGGAAAGGGTGTGTAATGAAGAGAAAAGCTTGCAAAAAGATTTTTTCACCGACTTGCACTGCAGGGTGTCAACCGAATATCAGATTGAACGCATCCCCAGTTTTGCGCGATTTGCTGAGAAAAGACATTTTACGGTAGACCGAAGTGGATGTTTTGCGGAATGCCTGGAGACTTAACGATTTACTGCAACCGGTTTTGTTAAAATTGTGCGCCTGCGTGTGAATATGAATACTAAATGTCTTATACCGGGTATCATAACCCTGGAAGATTACGTTCATCCAAGTGGCCTGCACAGGATGGGTAGAAATGTGTGTTTTGTTTTACTGTACATCAAGAATTTACAATTCGCATGAACTGGTTTTTGGAAAGTACTGCGATTCTTGGTTGACAGTAATACATCATGTTCTTTAAGAGTGCGATAGCGGCCCATACATCGTGTCAGAAAACTATCGTCCCTGTTATTACTCCCCTTGAGATTTTTTTGCTGTAGCAATCCTCGCTAATGTTTATATCAGTGGTCTTCAACTACTAGAGCAATCAGGGGCAGTGTACCCCAAAGAATTTTTGTGATCCCCAAAATTGTATTGTGCCAAGAAAACGTTGTTTCAAACATATACTAAAAACAAAAACCTTGCCCCCATGAAAATGCATTATGCCCCTAAAACCTCACGTTAATGCCCACGAAAGCCACTATCGTGGCTTTTAAAGTTATGAAAGACCATAACTCGCGAACGGATTGAGCTAGAGAGTTAGTGAAGACATCTGCGGATCAGCAAGAAAGCAACGCAACTTTTGAGATAGGTCCCGCTCACCTGCAACGTTATTGTGAAGTCGTTTTGGGGAAAAACACGTTTTCCACACTGGCTAGGTAAACCAGTGGCTTTCATTCATGAAGTCATATAGCTCAAACCAAACACGATGGATATAAACCTTTTACACAAACAAATGTCGGTAAGCACCATACCTTTGCAATGATGGTCTCCAGTTGTAAATGATTTGCCAATTACGCTGTTTTGGGGATATAAAGCCTAAGTAGGCAAATTTATGGCATGTTGCATGCGGATCCTACACTTGGTTGTTTCCAATCAAATTGCCAGTTTACAGAACTTGCTTGTTGAAGCTCCAGAAGTTAGTTAAATCAGTTAGAATGGTCTCTCGTGATTTTTGGTTGGAAAAACGTGTCTAGATTGGGCTTACTTCGTATAACTCCAAATTAGCTGAGTGTGTTGCAAAAATACTTTGCTGTGCAAAACTTGAGTTCACCGCCTGTAGCATGAAGCAGGGGTGACCAACCTGCGGCCTGCAAGGCGCATGCCTGTCTTTGCCCAGTTTCATGTGGCTCCTAAGTAATCACAAGAAGTCCCACTTAATAACATGCATAACAATGAAAGGCTTGCAAAGCTCTATCATTTTCATGTTGGAGTGTAATATTTACTGTTGCAACCTCTCGGTTGGCGTTGCGTTGAATGTGTGATTCACCACAAATGGGATGTGCGCGAAGCACCACACCAATATATATGTTGCACGAACAAGCAATGATAGAGTGATCGCGGCGTGTGAATTCTATTGTTGCTTGCTGCCACAGTGTGAAGCTTTGCGCGCATGCCGCTCGGGCTTTCCGATCGCAACATTACAGTAAATCTAGCTGAGCAAAAGAATGTGTGCGAGTAAGGAAGAAATGAGGTGATTTCATGTGTGCCCATGTGTACGAGGTGACCCTTTGCGGTAATACAATATGAAATGTGGCTCTTGATCTCTGGCTGGTTGGTCGCCCCTTGCATGGAGGAGTATAACATTATTTTTTGCGATGCATGGAAAATGACAACTTTAATGCGGTATGAATAAACCCCATGTCAGCTGACAAGATCGTGCTTGTTTGGTCCATTACTATGTGGTCACTATAAAAAAGGAGTTTACGTGCAGCTAAGCATATCGAAAGTTGACGATGTTTTCAAGGGCGGCAACGCGGCCCGAATGAAAAAGTATATATCCGAGAAAAAAAACTACAAAAAACGCCTGAAATCACGGAAATTTAACCAAGAGAACTTCTAAACTACACGAAACAGCTATACAATCAAATAAAAGGTTGCGTTGCTATTTGTTTTTGAGAAGAATGTAGGAAGGGTTATAATTTCTCTTGTGATCTACGGCATCGTACAATCAAAACCGACACCAAGAAAGATATACTTTTGAGGGGGCACTACACATAAGAAGGGCATACTTGCACGCATAGGTCACACCTGTTTGGGGCCCCAAAAACTAAGATGGCCTATGGCCTCGCCCTAGCGCTTACTAAATCCGTCCCTGCCTACAGCAGAATGACAGATGTTACAAAGGACGTTGTGAGTGCAACAAGGAAAGGCACGCACATCGGTCATACGCCATAAACAGTTCATGTGGATATGTGTGGCAACTCATCAGCGCTAATCACCGCATTTTCCCTATCTAAAAAAACAAAACTAGACGCGAGCAAAACATAACGGTAACAAAACACAACGATAACTACGGCGTCCTGACGTCGCCCCAAGATCACTAAAAACTACTTTACCGTTTGCAAAGTCTTTTATCTTTGTGTAGAGTAGACGTATTTTCTGTGGTGACAGCAACCGAGAAAATATCACGAAACAGACAGAACTTAATAAATATACTGCAGATGTCATTGCTTATCGTCACCCCAAGATGAGACCATCTCGTTGCAAAGAAACAAGCTCAAGGTTCTCACTGACTCAACGTTGTGGAGAGTTGCATTAAATTTGCCTGTAATTAAAAATCATCATTCCTTTTTTAATGTATTTGTCTGCCATAACATGAAGGTTGGTCCGTGGAAACAATACCTACTTCAAACCGGTCCTTAGTGCACGACCGATTTTCGACCGTTACGACCTAGAAAGGTCCAAGGAAAGCATGCCCAATGCAATGGCGTTTAAGCTGCAGGGTTTGCCACGTTGACAAATATTTTCTACACTCCTATCGGTTCCCCTTACCTAGGATATTTGCCATGCATGATGGAAGAGCTCAGACTTCTATTACTAAAATTATTATTTTATTCAAAGCTGGAACCCTGTCTGACTGAATCTGACAACAGTGATAGATAAAGTGTTCCAGTTTTCAAAAGCTGCAAAACTCTTGCACTATAGCCTCAACACCTGCTTCAGTTTAATGTCATGTCTAAGGCTGAATGCGGCATTACTTGATGAATAATAGTCGTAACATATTGGTTACATTTGCATTTGCAATCCACACGTATGTTCAGTGTTTCTGCCCAAAGCGTTAACGTTTCAACCTCACATTTACGTTACATAGGTGAACCTATGCATGGGGTTAGTCACGTATCCAAAACTATAACTTGTATTTAATATATAGGAGGTATTCCTGGTTTGCTGCTTTTCTTCACATTACAACTCATGACACTACCATCATTCTAAAGAACATACAATTTTTAACTAATAGCACATATTTACGATCACGATGATGTCGACATAATTGATTAAAAACACAATCAACAATTGTAATTTACATAAGCAAGTTCAAGAAAATCAATAAGCAATAGGACAATATACTGGAAGGATTTTCATCTTTTACGAGAGGTCAATAAATTGCTTTATAATTTATTCAAAGAAATACGTCCTGAAATTTCATTACAAAATACATTTAGGGAAGCGTAACTAAACATGACTTAGTTTCGATTTTTCTCAACGTTTCATTNTTTTGGTCACTTGACAGCAGACGCTGTATGTACTGGAAGATTTATTATGGGGTTGTTCTCATAGTGTGAGTCATTGAAAGAGTTCCCAAACTCGAAAAGTGAATTCTTAGTCATGCATTGTTGTTCATTGCTAGCTACTTACTTTAACGCTTTTGATCTCGTTAAACTTTTGCAAAGTTGATGGGCACTTTGCTAAGTTGCGCGCTTAACACATGCTAAATACCAATTCAAATACTCGATGATTCAGGCTTTGCTTCAGGTTTTGGTGGTTTAGTTGTCGGTGTGCAGTAGGTTAATCGGCATTTGTCTGTATCATTTCAGATTGTAAATTTCGATTCCGCACATTGGCAAGTCATGCTTGGAAAGGGTTAGAAAGGTTACTACGGTCGACACTGGAATATACCGGGGATTAGCTGCAGGGTTTTCGTTCGATTGTGTATAGAAATTATGCTTTTCAAAACTGCGTACAAATCATCTTTCAGGTATTCTTTTTTTTGCATGTCATAACTGTTCGTTTCAGAGAAATTTTGCTTCCGTTTTTGGCACTGATTGCTTTTGCAATTACTCTTCGCATGCTGTTTAACCTCCGCTGAACAGATTTTTCAATCTCGTTGTATTTGAGATTAATCACGAATTTGCTTGTCCGCAGTGTGTTTTTCAGATGCTGGCAGTGTTGGTAATTTTTCACCAATTTCTTTTTTGTTTGGGTAACATTTCGCTGGCATAAGTAGTGAATACTACCAGCATGCCAGTTTCGCTGTGAACATTTCTCTAACAATGTTTCCTTCCTGCAATTTTCAGCCATGTTCCGTGACGTGCTGTTCTGCTGCCATCTGTTGCGATGCATTTCTGGCTGGTTCTATTTACGCCAAATATGCTGCTTTTCGATAGCTTTTTCCTGAGAACAAATGATAAGACAACAAAAGTTTTAATTGAAATCACATGGGATTTTTCTGATTCCAAGTGTTTTCATCGTCAGCAACAAATGAAAACGAATCTATTATTACGATAAAAAGACTTGTTTTTCAAAGCTCGAATGTGATTTCAGTCACAATGTTGTGCTCTGCTTCATTGATCCTCATATTGCTCCGAAAAACATTCAAGTCCCACTCTGTTTCTTTATTTGGAAAATTATTTCGATTAATTTATTTTATTGCAAATATTTTTATGAAATCTTCATTGGTATGAAATAAAGAAAATTTTAAACAAAAACGTTTGGCAAAATACTTTCAAAACGTCAGTGCACCACATCACAGACGTTCAGCGGCAAACCATAGTCGCCACACGGTGGACACAGCGACTACATGGTTTAGATCAGGGGTCGGGAACCTTTTTGGCGAAGGGAACCATGCAACCTACATAGTTTTAATTGTATTTCCGTGAGAGACAATATAATATTTTTCAACACTTCATGCAACTAACTTACTAACTAACGTATGCATTTTCAAGCAAAACCAACAATTTAAAAAAATGGTAAATGTCTGAATTTTCTCTTCTTACATGCTTCTTACTGTTAATGTGACTTCTGGTGCTGCATGGTTTTGCCGATGGCTTTGTATTCTTGTAGATGGAAAATTACAGAAGTTTCATTTGTAATAATCGTGTTAAAAAGATATCAAGCGAGCCAGATGCCGTCATCAAAAGAGCCACATCTGGCTCGCGAGCCATGGGTTCCCGAACCCTGGTTTAGATCAACTAGTCTCTTTTGCAGCAACATTTCTGTACGCTAATTTTAAAATCTGTGATGTGTGCAGCAATTGATGCAGGTCGTTTGTAAGTAATCATAATATCTTGTTTAAGTGCTTGTCCGTTTTACTAAGTTGTAACAGCGAAAGTGAATCCAGTCGCACAGACTGTTTCATTGTCACTGTTATTTACACTGGATGGATGAAGCTTGTTCTTCCACTTAGATGCTGATGTCATTATGCCTTGGACCACGTTGTGGAAAAAACGGGAGAGTAAAGACCTTTCTCGCAGTCGTACGATAGGTGACTGATAATGACCTTCCCCTCCTCACATTCGTTCATTCTGCGCTTTCTGATAGCTTCCCCGAAAGATTTGAATGTCGGGCACGGTTGATGCGACTGTTCATTGATGGAATGCCTTTTGTTCAGCTGTCGTTGTGACGAACCCTTTTTAATGAACCCATGATTCTCATTTGGCATAACATAGTGATGCATATCCAGGGACGCCAACAAACCATCGGTTTCGATTATGTTGGTCTGTCTGAACTTGATCGCCTGTCTTAATAATTTGCAGCCAATCTCGAGTATGTTTTTGATGCCCTGTCCTATCTGACTCCCAAAACACAACCAAACAATATCGTCCGTGAATCTCCTGAAGGTTTCTCCTTTTTGATTTTTATTGCATACGGTTCCAATATGTAATGATCACTAAGGTTAGTTGAGCAAACTTACCGGTTATCACCGGTGGCGAAACCAACTTTGGTATAAAAAGAGGTTGGCAACTTGGGTTTTTTGATTTGAGAAATTCGTGCTTCAAACTGTGAATAAATTTTTTACTCGATGGATAGCACACACAATGTGTGGAACTCATTGACGGAACTGCCAACAATGACAAGGCGGCCTTGTCAAAATACTTTTACATGCATCATAATTTGACGGATATATCAATGATTTCGCAGTGTTTTAAAAGTTGTTTTCGAGAAACAACCAAACTTATATCTCTCGGCGAATGTAAAGACAGTTATTAGACGCCCTGATCTCTACCTGCCTAAATTGCGTGACATTACTGCGGTGCTGCAACTGTTGATGCCATGTCCTCCTTAGCTGTCACAATTAATTCCAAAATATGTGTAACAACAAATGTTTTATGTGACAACGTTAAACCGATTTCCTCTGGTGGAATGACATTACCTACAACGCATTTGCTTCAACAGACCATATAATCACATTGCACATGTTAAACCTTCTACCCAGGGCAACACGCTATTACTTACTGCTTTAAACTCTTCCTTTTACACTATGAGTTGCTTCGTACTAGGAAAGTTTGCAGCTTGAATGACCCTGGTCCTTCGCAGCCTCCCACTCCCCATGCATTTTACAAATCTGTGTGCTTAGAAGTCATCGCAGCACTGCGTTATAATAATGATGTTGGCGTCATTCACGCATGTGCTCTATATGCTTGTGTTTCATCAAAGCATTTGTATTAGCGCCATCAAGCGATTACCCTTCTTCGACGGCCAGGTATATACCCTCGTGTTCTTTCATGTACTTGTGTGTTCCTTGTTACTGCAATGCATGCTTTGTGTGCGGGAGTTATACAATGCAATAGACGTTATACAATGCAATACGTCTGTGCTGAAGAATCTTTTTCATAAAACTAACACTAAAAATAACATTCAGAATATGCTTATTGCCCAGAGCCTGGTAGTAGCGTTTGCCCTATTCTGTTGTTCTTCATGCGTACCCTCTCGTTCTACGGTTTTACTTTTAAGTTTTCTTTTCATATGTTAGTGCTTCATGGTTGCAGCTTAGCCTTTAATTATTCTGGAGTTATAACCGTGCTTCAGGCTATAGTTAACGTCAATTAGGTATTGTAGAGAGTGTAGCAAGGTCGACCTTTGCAGCGTTTTGCGCACTTGGTTGTTGGTGCTAAAATCATTTCAGTGATTTATCACTGTGACGCATTGCCTTGTAGGCTTTGCGATTTTATTTTAATGGATAAAAAACTGATGGTGTTTATTTTGAGTTAATTAATATTCCATTGCAACACAGCTTTCACCTGATTGTTTCTGAAGGTTCTTTACTACTATTTTAAAGCTGTTTTTACTTGCAATCACTTCTGTTAGGAATGCAGCAAATACGTCGTACAAGCGTCAAGACATATCCGTGACGACATGTTTACGTATGTCTATTGCTGAAACTGCTGGAAAACTTGTGATATACCTCAAACAAAAAAACAACACCAACGGTTGTTGAGGACAAGTGGACAAACACAAATTTCACGCGCCTGTCATAAAAACGTTAAATGTTTGAGTATCTTAGTTAGATATGGCGTTTTTTCATTATGAAAACAAAATAGAACCAATCGATATTGGTAGGTTTTGTAGAACGCAACAAAACCGAGAAAAATTCATAATAAATAAATAAACATCTTGCCAGACGCAAAGTCGACTAAGTTTTGTTCATCATTTGTAACTTTGTTATTTTTGTCCCCCGTTGGATAGGTGAAATATATTTAAGGAGCTTGAAAGAAGCAATTTTCGCCATTTTTTATACTTTTTCAAGTCATAACAAATCGAGTGTCACCAAAATTTCATCATGAAGATTTTGATGACAGAAGCAAAACAGCAGTTTTGGAAAACTTGCGTCACACTAATAAAATCTGCGACACATGAAACAGGACATTATGCCAAACAGTTTAATTGATAATTAGGCTGAATTGTGTGAAGTTGGGACTATATGGGATAGAGTTGTGAAACCCCTTTTTTGTTAATTTTGGTGACGGCAATTGGCGGTAGGTCGAAGCCGGAATTGTGCTTCTTGCCGGGGCGGTTTGAGTTAACGCTCGTGGCCAAGGGGCTCTACGGTAATTCATTCAGTGGCTGTAGATAGAAAACCCAACCTTCCAATTGAGAGGCATACACTTTACCATTGAGTTATTGCCGCCTCCAACCCTTTTATTTGACGTCAAAAGGCCGTGACGTAAGTTTTACCTGTTTTTACGGCCAGAGCCTATCTGTGACTTGTAAAACACTAGCTCAGAAAACCAGTCAACTATAGGCCTGGTCATAAAAGATGCTAGCTTA
>JGI24158J21664_10012717_pt1 | contig 11143 bp, 6 predicted proteins | sample Ectturendosymbi3_FD_21664 | JGI IMG/M metagenome (IMG submission 21664)
ATGGTGGGTGGGCGAACGTCGTCCACGAGACCTGCAGCGACTTTTTCAGGGGTGCCTGGCGTCGGTCTGGTGCCTGCGAAACAGTAGCATTGCGCATGTTAAAGGGGGAGGTTTCACGTTCGAAGGTGGAACTAGAAACGCTTTTAATTTATTCGTTAAAAGTTCGGAGACAAGTTGATCTTTCCCAGCCTGACAATGCTGTTCGGCAGACGACGGTTAAGGTCTCGGTGTCAGACAAAAATTGTTTTTACAAAAAAACATCTTATACAAGCGTTGAACACATGAACGAGCATGGCGCTGATTGGCGTTCATGGTCGATCTACTGCTCAACGCAACGAACCTGAACTGCCGCGGTTGGCTTGGTGCGAAGCACGGTCACGTGGTGACGTCGATCGAAGAAACGCTGTGAACAGAAGAAGACATCTTTGATGACTGAAGCGAGTCAGTGTGGTGGGTTAACGGGGTAGGTCTGGTGCGTCAAGGGGGTCTGTGTGGTGGGTTGAAGGGGCAGGACTGGTGGGTCAAGGGGCTTGACGCACGTCCGGCTGCGAATTCCAGCAGGTCTGTGTGGTGGGTTAAGGGGGTCCGTCTAGTCATTAGTCACCAGTTTAGTGACTAAACTATGCAAGCAACCCCGACGAGAATAACGTTTACTGCTGCAACAACACCTATTAAACAAGTACTGCGCCATGCGTCCTTCGTAGTAACTGCTGCGAAGCATGCTTGACAACGCCCAGAAATAAACCATTGGCAGATGGCGGACACACACAAAGGCAGTTCATGGCAGAGGACTTTGTTCGGAAGCAAGGAAACCTACCAGGTCGTAGATCCGACGGTTCAGAGGAGAAAACGAGACGAGAAGGAAGAGATATTTCCGGCTCTTTCTTCAAAAAATGTGGTCGGCGCGGTTCAGCTTTCTCTGAGTCGGATTGAGAGAAATGGAGAATCGCGTCAGTAATGTTTTTTACGGAAGATTCCGACAAGAGAAACTTTTGCGCACCTTTTGCAACACACAAACACTTGAAACCTAAGATGCGAGTGTTCTACATGTTCGTACTTTCTTAAACGAGCAACTTTCTTGTCTGGAATATTTATACACGGTTATAATTACTGCGTTTACATGGTCAGTTTTGCGTTGCTCGTTACCATATATGGATAACGAGTGGTCTGGTTCTGAACGTGATTTGCTGAGTCAGTGCCCTGAACGAGCCAATGCGTTGGCCACCTCGACAAGAAGACGTCTCGTCATGAAGTGTACGTGGTCTCGTCGCTTGACATGTAAACGTAGTAATTGAACGAAGGCTTGTTTTCCTAAACCCTACAGTCCTCCGTTCATTTGATTTGATTTGCAACGATTGTGACGTGATAAACATTGTAATCGGTTTGTGATGTGATGCGCTTGAAAGAAGAACAAATTAAGCCTTAAGGAAAATGGAACACGTGCGCAATCGAAATAACTTAGAACTGGTTGATAAGAGCTTCGCTTTACTAACTGCAGTGTCAGACAAACACGTATGACTTGCTGGAATACCTGCCGACGTCTTGTTGGCGACCTGTGGTGTTTGCTTGTAGTTCTTGCGGACGTAGCGATCATATTCCTCTTTCAAAGCGTCCGACTCTTCTTCGAGGTATTTCAACCTGGAAGTTTTTATCAAATGTTCATGAGTCCTGATAAAATCGACAGCAAGCAATGAAGACGCGATTCTGTTGCTTCTGCGTTAAAATCGGTTCGGCGCGCATTATATTACCTCCGAACGCATGAAAACTATTAGAAAACATTGACGTAAAAACATCGCCTACTTACAACTGCAACCTATGCGTTCAAGTGCACGAAGGATAGAAATAGAAATATGCCTAAAAATTCACGATCCACATCAACAACTGCGTTTAATGCATCGCTGCTGTATCTATCATCAATGTAAAAAAAACGCTGAAAATAATGACACGGATCGCAAATTTTTATGCAAATTTCTATTCGGACAGTGAGTGTTGAACACCTGACAAAACATGGGCTGTCTGGTCAAAATCGTTTTGGCATACTCATCCCCCCTCCAAAAAATCACTGCTGCAACGTCTCGGCGACGCCCATCTAATGCAACCAATTAGTATGAGTGATGCGTTCACCAAACCATGTCACCGAAGTTTTTGTTTTTGTTTTTTCTTTTCAGCTGGCGATGCGTGTTTTGTCGTTTGTCGTTCGTTACGTCACACGGACGCATGGGCTTTGCAAAGATTATTTCCAGTTGAGCCAACAGTGGGTTTTTCCAGCTGGCGACCGAAGGCGTTTTGCCCAGGGGGAAGAAACAAGTGGTGTGAAATTTCATTTCACCAACTGGATACTCATGTTCCTACTAAAAAGGTAATACAAAAATATCAGATCATTTTTTTTCTGATATTTAAAACCCGGGGGAGCCTTGGCCCCTTTCCGCCGCCCATGTGTGGACGTTGCAGTCGTTGAAAAATATACATACAAATTGTTTTTGCGAGACTGGTCACATTTCAAGCATCTGCGACCAAAGCAAAAGCTGAAAAAAACATAATCCTGAAAAGACGTTTGAAGCATATCCTTGCTTACTGAATGGGAAGTCCATTAAAACAAACAACAATATTTCAGGGACAAAAACGCACCTGTTTCTCACGCCTATCCTGAGATGGGCTGTGGAAATTTCATCCATGATGTTGTTTTCCGACACAGATATGCGCATGTCCAGAGGTTCATACTCGCGCAAGCTGTCCTGATTCGACGCGTTCTGATTGGCGGCATGATACGCACGCGCATTCCCCATTGGTCGAAAAGCAGGCTGCGCCCAACGAATAGCTTGTGATTGGTCAGAAGAGTGTGGTGCTGAAATATGAAAAAAAACGGGTAATGAACTTGTTAAACAGGCGCTGCTACAAAAATGCAACAAAGGAAAGAGCTGTAAGTTTATATTTTCCCGACAAAATTTAGCGGGAGTGCGTGCAATGTCAAAGATTAGCGCGTCAGAGAGGCGGAACTGAACATGAACCACGAGGTATAAGAAACGTCGGCTGACCGCGTTTGCTGTCATCTAGCGACTTCTGCATTTGAAGCAACATTTCCTCGAGACGGCGCTGCTTGTCGTTCTGCTCATCACGGTCACGCTTCAGCAATCGCACTTCGGTCTTCTGCACAACAGAAAAGATCATGAAACGACAAGATTGCGGCAGCACATGAAAAAACGTCAATTCAAACCAACCAACAAAGTAAAAAATCCAGAAAAATCGACTTTGGAAGAAAACCTTCACATTTTTCTGCTCAGATGGACTTAGCAAATGTTTCTTTTCAAGATGATTTTTTGAAAAAGACGTTATTCAAGTTCACTCACCCATTTCTCCACCTCTTCTTCGCCTGAATGTTCACCTGACTTCACTTTGCTCTCTCGCAATGAGCGTATGTTTCTTGAAAAGAATATTATGAACAGTTTTACAACATAAAATGCACCCGAATCACAGGCAGCCTACGCAAAGTCGAACGTAGCTATGCTGCATAGTTTTCAAAAGATACGTCGTTACAGAATATAAGTTAAAGTAAATTTTTGGGTTTTCTACTTGTTTTTCGAGCCGTACCTACGAACTGGAAGTACAGCATTAGAACAGTCAGCTCATTTCTGTTCGAAACCATGTGCGGCGACTGTTTTGTCACGTCACTCACCTGCGTAACTGTTCTAATTCTTCTCTCAGCATTCGGTGTTCCGCGTCGACTTTCTCGGACGCTTTATCCGCCAGCTTTTCCTGGGTCGCACAATGCAAGGCGTTGAGTCGCATCATTCAAACAACAAGACGAAACGCACAGCACAAGAACAACTCTTCTTTTGAATTAAGAAAGCAAAAGCCAACCAAAGGATGCTGACAGTTACATAGGTAACTAGCGTCAGTGAAAACTGTTCGCCAGTGTTCGTCTGGCGTCGCGAACACTGAAGTTAGCGGTGCAAGCTTCTGAACGCAAAATACCTTTAAGACTGTGACTTCGCATTTGAGCTGCTCGATCTCCTTCGACTTCTCTTCCATTTCTTGAATAATTTCGCTCACTTCGTCGTGCGTTATGACTGAAAACGGGGACAGCCTTAATAGCGTTGCCGGGTTGTTTAAAATATCAAGCGGCATCGCTTCATTTCCTTTTTGTTTTCTCTGACTTGATTTCTTTTCAGCAGCTACTAATTGTGTTAACAGCATGCGTTTTAGTGTCGACAAGAAATGCATAAAAATCCTTTTTCCTCACGGGGAAGCAAAATCATATCATGAAATTTATCATGAAAATCTGCTGTCAGTTATACCACATAACCAGTGATTTTCGGGTTAGCATAAAAGCCGGGAAAGCTGATTGGAATTGTTTCCACACGTTACACTGGCTTTGTATTATTAAGTTTTCGGCTACACGACCAATGGGCGCCGGAAAACTGTGTGCTGTCATCTCAGAAGAAACATCGACAACATCGCGCTCAGAGCAACAAAAGCTTGTTGAAAATCACCTCTCGGCGATGATCACCTCCCTGCAGCGCGCAATACAAGGACGGGCGCTGAGCACACAAACTCCGCGACACGATGTTACTACTGTACTACTGTTGGAAACTTGCGAAGCAGTTCATGAGGTCGTGAAATTCCTGATTGAAATTTTATTTTAAATTGTAAAAAAGAAAAACTTCTTTTTATGCTTCACACAGAAAACTGCACAGCATTACCTGAGTTTGCCTTTTACTCTGACAAAGTCTAGAATTTCTAACAGTCCCTGCAACCCGAAGCCCTGGATCAAAAGACACGTCAGGCGAAATAAACAGGGGAAAATCTATTCACAATAGATCGCCAAGGATGAAAAGTGCCGCACCGTGTTTTCCATCTTGAGATTGCCTGAGTGAGTCGGCAAGCTTCGATATGACCGATTCTTCTTCTTCTTCTTTCTCGTTCTCGTCAGCTGCCTGGGAAACTATTCCTTCTGCTCTGGAGGTTTTCAGCAATTCCAACTCGCGCAGTTTTATCGATTCCTGAAAATCACAGAGAAAAAGAGAGAGGTCAGTGCTGAACGAAGCCTGCTACGTTTAAAACACAGCTGCAAGCAAGCAATCGACGACACCAGCTTACCAAGAAGGAAAATCATCACACACAAAACAAAACACACGGCCCCGATCACCGTATATTCACGAGATGATTCGCGTGCCCACGGTAGGTGGTGGGGGTATCAGGAAAAGAAAGATTTAAAAAAGCTGAACTGCGGCAAAAAAATCATCTGATTTCCGTCCATATTAATATCAGGCACTACGAATGATCTTCACAATAGAATGGAGCATACGCGCAGCGACGATTAAATGACCGAAGTCGCACGTTCTGATAAAACAGGCAATGGGCGGTAGTTTTCGTCTCAGTGTGATTGTGCTGCCAGTCTGAATACATAGGCAAGGTTTGAGTCACTTTCTTAATGAGTTATTAAAGTGAGTTTCTTGCTCGATGATCGTTCGATCACCAACTGCAGTTGAGTGTTTGGCGTCCAGCGATAACTACAACAACTGACACTCACCATTTCTTCGAGAAACTTCTCTTTCTCGCGCAAGATGTCATCGCGCGTTTTCAATTGGTCCAGTTCCCTTAGCAAGGTCTGACGTTGCTCGTGAGATTCGCGCTCGATTGTCTGCGTTTGAAAATAAACAAGTGTTGCGTCACTCGTGGATCTTCCACAGTTATAATTAAGTCCTTGGCGACACAGAAAGCGGTAAAACACGCACGATCCAATTCCCTACAAAATTCAGTACATAATCAAGTAGCCAGCACAGCACAACACGACACAACAAACAACACATCACGACACAGCAAACCAACACATCACGACACAGCAAACCAACACACGTATGGCTTTCGTCGGACATAATGTCGTTCGTGAGAATGGTGACGACTCTCTGTGACAGTGGTCCTCAAACGTTTCGGCTCGTGGACCACATTTGTCTTTCAGAAACCCTTCGCGGGCCACAAGAATTAATAATCTTGTTTATGAAGGAAAACTTTGCTGTATCTTAACTCTCTTAAATGATTGAAGTGTTAAGTTTTCTTTCCAATGAAAATTGCTTCGCGGGCCACTCCAGAGGGCCTTGCGGGCCACGGTTTGAGCACCACTGGTCTATGACGACCAAATCTAGCAGTTTAACCAATATTTAAAAGATGAATGAATAGCAACGCTGCAAATGAGACACGCAACCCAATTGCAAAGCGCCAGGCGGTCAATCGTTACTTTCGGTGGGCTTCTACAAAATGGAGTGGAGTTCAATGAACACGGATGTGGACACGCCTAGCATGTGAAAGGCGGTAACACTCTTTGATTTGGCAACGGTAGTTGACGGCAGGCCGAAGCCTGAATTTTGTTTCTTGCCGGGGCGGTTGAGGTGAACGCTCTTGCCCAAGCAGTGCTACGGCGATTCACTCAATGGCCGTGGGTCGAACACCAAACTTTCCAATTGAGAGGCGGAAATTCTACCACTGAGGTATCTCCACCACTAAAACTCTTGTAACTTGCCCATCAGTGGGACACTTTAGGCGAAAACGATACCTTACTGTTTCCGGGTCGTCCGGTAAAATGAATGCAACCATTTGCACACAACATCATTATTATTCCTTTTTTTTTAATTTTGGTGACGGCAATTGGCGGCAGGCCGAAGCCTGAATTTTGCTTCTTGCCGGGGAGGTTGAGGTGAACGCTCTTTCCCAAGTAGCGCTACGGCAATCCACTCAGTGGCTGTGGATCGAACACCCAACCTTCCAATTGGGAGGCGGACACACCACTGAGCTATTGCCGCCTCAATCAATCAATATTTTCTTATCGCAGGAACCTGATGTACTTTAAATTATGTCGCTATACGTAAGCCATCATGTGATTGGCGCAAGGTCGCACGGGACAACTTGTAAAATTAAATCCACCGCAAGCGCACACCTCTCGATGCATGTTGAGCCTGTCCACAGCAGACTTTTCTCTTGACGCGAGCTCGTTGCGCCTCAGTTGATATTCTGCTTCCAGCTGTTTCAAACGCACCTCCACCTGAAGTAACAGAGCAGTTAGTGTCGCCATACAAACACTCGCTCATCAAAAGCTGCCCTTCATCCAGCACAGAGTAAGATGGGGGTGAATCTGGGCTTCGATCATTTCAAGCTGCATCAACCATTTGGAGATAACGTGGTCATTGGGCGATCAGATCATGCACGGTAACGTCAAGAAACTGGTCAACGGGATTTCAGCAAGGTCTAGTCAAGGTGTCGGCAAACTTTTTGCCACAACTGAGTGTGTCAAACTCTAAGGTACGGGCTCGGCAACCTCTTGCTAACTGTGTCCCGACCTAAGGGTTCAAATCATTCAAGTGTGCCAAAAACATACGTATTTATAAGGATTTTATGCATGTCAAGGTTCGGAACAGGATTTTTCGGTCTGGGGACATTTCGGTCACGACATTTCTGTACATAAACAACTGATTGCATTTGTTTATTTAAATGATTATCGGCAGGCGAAATGTCACGCTAGCTGCTGTTATATCAACTCCCTTTTGAGGAGTCATGATTTCGATTAAATCTTAATGGTAATTATGACCTTGAAGTATTTGGATTTAATTGAAAATGTCGATAATGATTTAATTTGCTTGCTGATGATAACGAAAATCATATATTCATGCTGATTAACTGTTGGATCTTGGATCATGTTTGTAGTTTTTTTTAAATAAAACCTTTCGTCGATTTAAGCACGTTTGCATTAAAAAGTGAACATACAAGATTTCTGCAAGATTTCATAGCCTGACCGAAATGTCTCCAGACCAGAACGACCAAGACCGAAAAGACCTGTGACTGAAACGGCTCAGGCCGAAAAGTAGCGTATCCCGCAGAATATGCTTTTTTCTTGGTTTCCATGTCTCGAATGTTTTAGTGCGACGTGTAACGGTGCGTTAATATTGACGCTTGCCTAGTGCCAAAAACTGTCTCGGGCCGGCACTGGTCGCAGGTTGCCGAGCCCAGATCCAGATGTTACAAGATGTCCTGCGGTTCACTGAAGTCTTCCACAGCCTGGCGTTGCAATTCAAAGATCTTCAATGTGCCACGATGATCCACTCAAAACTTCCCAATACTAAGTAATTTGTATTTTGAAAAAATTTAAATGATTCAACCCCGTAAAGGCGCCTTACACTTTGCTTTGCTTTCCGAGATTCATCAACTCTCATCTTGGACAGTTCGTTCATCTTCCACTGTTCGAACGTTATCTTCCATCTCCGCTCGGCGTCTTCTTCCGCTCTTCTGATTGCAGATGCGAGAGTGCTGACGGTGATGTTGGGGTCCTTGTGCTTTCTTCGCCAAGACGAATGGCTCATCTCTTCATCGATAGCGCGTAGCTTTTCAGCTTAATGCACGAGTTACTTGACGTTAAAAGCTCTTTGGGGAATCGTCGCGACATACCAAGAAAAAAAACAAAATGGTTGCTCAATGGGTAGTAGTTGGGTACGTGAGGTAAAGCTTAAAAATAAGCTTTTATTGCCTCAATGTGTTGGTATGGACCGCTAAACAAATTTGCGTGCGCGCCCGAGACGGCTTTGCATTTGTTTATTTCTAAAACCAGAAAAGCGGCAACGGCGATTCTAAAATGGTTTGCAGAGCAGTCACGTACCGATGCACCAAAACGCGCTAACTGCTTGTGGACCTTCAAGTGGAGAAACCTGCATTCGAGATAGCGGTAAGTGGGTCCAAACTTATCGCCCACACCGTTTTAAAAACTACTGGAAAATATATAAAATACACAAGAAACCTTACAAAACAACGACCCTTTATGACGTAATGAACCATCGCCTGATATTTTGAGGTATGAAGCCGTTACAGGACATGCACGGTACGTTTGCTAAGCAATGAAATATTTAGTCTGAATAAATGTGAGGCACACTTTCAAATCTACACAAGTGTCTTACTGGGCACAAGCCCGTGAAATAACCTCTTGCCTGTATGTGAGACGTATAAATTATTCACTATCGAAGCTCTGCAATCCGGTTGGCTTAGTTACATGTTTGAATACGTGTCAACTTCACCTTTTTGGCATTAAAAAAAGGTGCTACGAAATTTTAGAAATATAATATTACATGCAGCACTATCGCTACATTTTATGTTATAACTTGACACAAACAACAGTAAAATAAGAACCCAACTCTGGCAAGCATCACCTTACTATAATTTTCATGTGTCAAGTTTTTCAGCACGAGTGTGCATTACAACAGAAAAAATGATGTTGGCAAACTTTTTGTTTGGAAACCTTTATTGATTGATCAGTCAATCAATAAATACGACCAAGCAATTTCAAGACAAAAGTTATATATTGTTTGAAAGGCATGATTACCAACAAACTAGTTACAGCTGCTAATGAAAAACAATTCAAATTGCTTGTAGTAGCAACACTTTAACAAATGGCACAAGCTGAAGAGTGAGAAAAATGCAATCACTGAGTAGCCAAACCACACGTAGCATAAGGGTGTACGTTTGTACCACTGACAATTTTTTTCTATATTTAAAGTAAGCAACCTATTAATTAACCAATTTTATTTTCATAGGGTTTTAGTCAATGTGTATTCAGTTTACCAACTCGCAAGACTAACTTCAACAGAACAAAACAGGTCTAGTGAAGAGAAAAAGATTACTTGCACTTCACTCACGCAAGTGCTACAAAAACATAAATGCCTACATAGACTTGGTGGTTTTGTATCAGGTTCAGTCTTTTCCTGTATATTCTCCTTCTCGTCACTAACAAGAACTTTCCGCACCGCCAGATTTGATAACCTTTCAAGCAGTTTCCACAGAAGGGGTTCATCTTTGACAGGAACCTGCACTGGAGTGGATGTGGACTCAGGAAGATCAGAGTCATTCGAACTTTGAGAAACGTCATTGATTTCAAGGTCCTCAGATTTTATGCCAAGACGCGAAAGTAGTTCGTTTGTCACAGCTGGCTGCAAACAATCAAAATTTTCTTCTAAACACTCTAAACAAATATTTATTGTCATTACCCAAGGATATGTTGTGGCAAAAAATAATGAAACCAACCAAATTGCACCAGAGCAAATCAAAAGTCAAGTTGAATGCACAAAAATGAGCTTGAGGAAACAATAGTCAAGCAACACCACACAAGAGTTAACACAACCATAATGTAGTACTACATCAACACAACGCTTAAAAAAACACATATGTTCCATAAATTCATACATTAGACCAGTGGTGGAGTCACTTCCTTGAAATTTAAGTACATAAAGTCAATCACTTTCTTGAAATTTAAGTACATAAAGTCATTCACCTGCAAAATTCTTTTACTACAATATATTTGTAAAAAGTCCAACTAAATTCTCTTATTAGAGGAAATTATAACATGATCAACTTAATATTTCATTCAAACAAGCCCTCATCAGTGTCACACTGTCTTCACAAGCAAAGTGCTTACACAAAAATCAAGCACAGACAGTCTGTACATTCATTCATTTGTTTTCATGCTCGCTTTTTCTGCTTAGAACATCGTGGGGACAGCAGCCCTATGAGTATTTGAAAAATCTCAAGGTTTCCAGAAATCTCAGATAGTTCTGCTGGCTCTCCACCATGATGGGACCAAGCAAGGTTAGATATGTGATCTTGCCACCTGGTCCTGATTACTAAACACTACGTGGGCCACCATACTGTGGGTGTAGCTAGCAGGACTTGCCTTACAAATCCTTCTTGGGACATTCTTGGCATGTGGCCAAACCGACAAAGCTGAGATCTCTCAATTCAGAGGAATGACTCGACATTCACAGCTTTACAAACTTCACTACTGCACACTTTGTTGCGAAGTGTCACACTGTGAACTTTTTGCAAAAATCCCATATTTACCACTTGTACTTGAGATAGCACAAGTTCAGTCATTAACCAAAATATTAAGTCATTTCAGTCAGAATGCCTGAAAATATAGGCAAATGAACATTGTTACAGCAAGTTCTGATACAACTGTGAAACCGCAATCCTCTGGAACGACCTGCCGCAGGAAGTGCGAGATGCTGAGAATATCTCCTCGTTCAAAAGATTGCTCAAAACTCACTTTTTTAATTGTGCCTTTCCTCAAAATTGTCGTTCAGTATGTTCTTAGTGTATTTTAACGTAATTTGAA
>JGI24158J21664_10012718_pt1 | contig 11141 bp, 7 predicted proteins | sample Ectturendosymbi3_FD_21664 | JGI IMG/M metagenome (IMG submission 21664)
TCACAGCGTCGCCTGGCACATGAGACGGTAACCGCAGATGTCACAGAATTTGCACAGTGTCGTAACATCGCAATATATTGAAATGTCAATTCCTCCAATCAGCGCCAGCGTGCAATTACCCCGCCCTTCTTTCTCACTCTTTTGAAAGAAACGCTACCACGAATTTGTCGCAGCGTATGTTGATGATGTTTTAAGTCTTTCGATTACGATGCACGTGGTCGTGCATAAGCAGAATAGAGCATGGTTTTCAGTCTGACATAAGGCTGTTGCAAGACCATTTCGTAACTTACTTGAGACCAGACGCCTGCACTAATTAAGCCGTGATTACCGCTGTCTCAAGGTTCAGCTAAAACATTCTTTACGCTGCCCTGTGTTTTGCGGGGTTTCGAAGAGCTGGTCACCCCTTCAGGTTAGTACAGGACGCAGTCAGGAAATGAAACCTGTGGTTATTCAGAACTCTGTCCTCCAGGCAATGCGAAAAACAAACCGACAGGGGTTACAGCACAAGGAAGCCGCTAATATCGGCTATCACTGTTTATTCAAATAAATGAGCCCCCTAACAGCAACACGTGTCCCCCCTTCTTCGCAATGAGCTCTCTAACACATGTCCTCTCCTTGAGCAGCCACCCTCTTCCGAAGACATTCTTCCACATTCAGCACACATGCTCGCGAGCAACACGGTGTCGTGTCCCGTAGGAACTTAAAACAAGAACACACGAACCACACGCTCACACGTCCTGAAGGAACTCAACAGTAAAACAAACCTGTTTGTTTGCAGTGATTTTGCGGTCACTGGCCCAATTTTTTGGTATGGCCGAAAAAATTATGACTACTCGGACATAATGCCTTTTTCATTCAAAAAATTTTTCGAAGGAACTTAAAACAAGCAACTTGTAACCAAGTGATGCAGTCGATTAAAGATTGACGGGTGTTTTCGTCTCTTTTTCCAAAATTTAAAAAAAATGCGATGTAGAAAAAATAATTTGTTGTTTTGCAAAATCGCATGAGACAAAGTCTAAAAACTACACAACACTCATTTTTTGCCCGGCATCTGAAATATTTATTCCCTGCCCTGCAGCACGTGATACCATACCTTGTGTAAACGACGCTTCTTTCGTTTGCCGCTCAACCCACTCAGACCGTTGGTCATGGTCCGATCGGACCGGTTTCTTATCGCTTCACGCAGGTCTGCTGGTAGCGGGCGCTTCGACAGCGCGCTCAACTTCGAGTTCTTCGTTCCCAGATGAGCAACACTGTCCATCATGGCCAGCTCATCAGACTGGACTTGCACCGTGGAAAGCATGGTTAGCAGCTGTGAACGCTGCATATAAATAAGAATTTTCTGATAAGTAACGCTACTAGCACCATAACCAAACAAGGCATGCAAAACCGTGAAAAGGTAAATTTGCTTTTGCTCAGACTCTCAGCTTTTATTATGCGTTACTTAAAACATGTAAAGATTTTTTGACAACAGAGAAACTAAGCTTTCAGAATAAAGTAAACAATTGGAACTGAAGGATCGCGACACACATCGACAAGGCTTCTGAGAATCCTGAAGCGCCATGCCAGAAGCATCCTTCAGTGCTTTGGCACGACCAACCATCATTCGAAATCTGTTGCACACTGCTTTTGCGAAAAAACGTCTTGCCCAGGCAGGTTGGTTGGACTGTGATTCAGAGCAGCAGATAAGAGTAATTCAATCATGAAGCAAAACATGCATTTACGACACGCGTGTACAGACGAGAACAAGTTTAAAGAATACAAACGCCTTGGTCATGTTTCAAAGGCGCACATAGGGGAAGGGCGGAAACAGTATGGCCGCATGTGGCCTGCCTCGATATAAAGTTGTGCCGCCGTAGTTTAAAATATAAGTTGTGGCGGTCGTGCATGAATACAAACTCTTTTGTTTACTGTATGCAGCTACTTAGTGGAAAGACGGACAAGCAGACGTGCGGATGCAGAACAGCGTCAACGCAAAAATCAAAGATACTTTGAACACACTGGCGGTCAAAATAAACGCAGTGCGGCCGGCAATAGGGAAAAGGCTGTGCAACATTGCCTTAGTAGATGAGAAAATCGAGCGCGAGGGATTTCAATCTGCGTTTTTACTTACAAATCAAACAGAGATACATTATCCTCTTGTGTTACAAAATAACTAAACAATAACAATGCTACAATAATCACTGGTCCAAGGGTAATCTTCCATTTAACGTAACATTAAATATCTCGTCCAGTTCTTTTAATGCACACATTTACGTTATTTCATAAAGTAAACATTGTGCATGCCATTTGCGAACGTTTTTTTCTCAACAATTTAGCAGAACAGCTATCTTCAGGTTGACTGCAACGTTCAGTTTAGTTTCATCATACTCGCTCGAGGGTCAATGGCACTCATCTCCGTTTCCTTGCATCGGGGTCTGTTTTTTTCGGTCATTGACCGACTTGTTTTTGAAATGACTGAAAAAAAAGTAAGTCTAGTCGGCCCTTTGGCCCAAACATAGGCTTGTCAATACTGTTTAAGAGAGTTTTAAGACTTTTATGGTCAAATGACAGAAATGTCTCAGCGAACAAAACTTACGCGGCTACTTTCACAGTGAATGCTGCATTAAGATAGTGAATGCTGCATTAAGATAGGCCAGTGGTTGCACAGCGCGAGAGATGTTCCCCTACACTCAACCATTAACGCCTGGCACGAGGCTGGGCAGGCCACAAGTACCGTTTACAAGTCTTCGTGTGGCTGGACCACGAATCGAACAGAGCACCAGCTTTGGCGGTATGTGGTCAACTCACTGGACCAGCTGGCCTGACTACAATGTGGTTATTTGAAGAGCAATTAGAACATAAACAAAAAGGTTTGAAACAAGTAAATAAGCTTGTTTAGCATGTGTGAGTAAGAGTTTATCTATAATAAATTTAACAATGGTCAAGTTACAACTTTGATTAATAAAATAAAAAACGATTGCTGAAGTCTCATTTTGACTAAAAGAACAAAAGATATCAGCACTGACACAAAACGCAATTCACAGAGCCACCCGCTTTTTTCGAGCACCTATGTTGATCTTCATTATTTCAAAGTGAGTAAGGTATTCAACTTGCTATTTCAACCAGCACAAATACTTTAACACTAAGCTTAGCTCATGAAAATCATTATCTACTTACATGAGCAACTCTCAACAAACCTTTTTCTTTTTTTCTTTCCGTTCAAGAACCTTTTCCAAGTTCTTTCTCTGCTTTTTAGTGAGTTTTTTAGGGAGAACGACAGGAACAGTTTTTTTCTTTTTCTTTTCTTTTCTTGCTGAAAGAATCAACTGATTGGCAAAATCCACGCCTACATGAAAAAATTCCCCAATAACTGTCTGATAATAATACAATATGTACATAGCAACGAACACAGTTGAGATACAAAAACATTTTTTGATGAAACAGGAAGCAATAAAAGCAGTTGTAGGTCATGTAATATAAGAAAACATAATTAAAAGTTGAAAATTACACAGCATTATCACATCAATGTAGTAAAAGCTATATATACTGCATATGTATGATACAGTGGGACAAACAAATTATGCATTCACCAGTCCTATAACATAACCAATATACTTGAAACAAAATGGCTTGAGGTCACACAGCAAGCAGTACAAGGCACATAATGTAAGAAATCAGAATCAAAAGTTTGAAATGTACACAACATTATTACGTAAGTCAGGGATCACGAATTCCAGTTGTTTTGAGGGCCAAATGAAGACTTGTAATGCAACCCGAGAGCGGCATTATGACACTAATGCAATAGTGGCCACACCTCAATCTTACTAGAAACAGCTTTTACATCATTTTCCTGCAAAAGGTATAGTGAGTTACAGGAAAACCATTTTTAGCCGTCTCAACGTTCGTTTAAACAGAACTTGTTCACTTGTTAGCCGAACACTTTAATACACCGGTAATAAACTAAAAAATGTAAATTTTCATATTCAAAAATTCACAAAAAGCATTGCAGGCCACATAAAAAGCCCTCACGGACCACGTGGTTGAGACCCCTGACCTAAGGGTCATTAAAGCTATACAGCTACACCATGTACATGTCATACAATGAGAAACAATGATACAAAGAAATAACTGGGCATTGCCACCAGAGTAATTTCTAAATGGGCATTTGCTGCAACCACCTGAAAACAAAATTTGACCTGAATAAAGAAAACTAAAGGAGGTATATTTATGAGGTAGCACTACAGGTCTACGGCCATAATTTGATCAGCCAACTTTTTCACTGATATGAAACTGAAAACTGACCAAGTACAATACTGAACAAAAATTGCGTGAAAGCTCCAGATTCCAAAATCTTTTGTGAGAAAAATTATTCAGATTAAGTCTGCTGTGCATGGTGATTACATTCATGTAATACTGTAATGCTTCAACATTAGTTAAGTTACACCTACAGTGTGCCAGTGCCTACTTTTTCTGCGTTACGTTACTGAAGGCATTTTCGTTAACAGAATATAAAAATGGTAGAAAAACAGTCATATTGTCTCGACCAGGGGTGAGGAATCTATTTACTCTCAAGGGCCGCATAAATAGTGGATTATCGCTGGCAGGCCACAAATAAATTATTTTATCCTAAAATTCTACCTTTTTCTTACTACGAAGGATAGAGGCTTCTTATGACATATTATTGTTTCAACCTCTTCGCTAGTGTTTGCGCTGAATGTGCAGTTCACCAAAAACTGAATGTGCGTGAAGAACAACACCATATATATGTGGCGTGAACAAGCAACAATGGAGTGATCCTGATGTAGTGATCTTGGTGAATGACCTCTAACAATGCTTGTGAACCTGGTTAACAGTTGATTTGTACGTGCTAATGGTGATGACGAGAGTGATCTTGTTGGGTGAACTCTATTGTTGCTTGCTGCCACAGTGCGAAGCTTTGCGCACATGCTGCTCAGGCTTTCCAATCGCAACACTATCTTAAGTACCTGCTTATCATGATGCTTTGTTTCAACACATTTTTGTATTCTAAATGAGGTAACAAAAATTCTGATGCAGGCAATATCAAAGAAGCAAAAGTGCCTTCAGTTTACTCCAAATTGTGAAGTCAGAATGTCTTCATTTCTCTCCCGCTGTTGGATTCCTGCATGATGATGAGTAAATGCAGGTGCAGAACAGGGCGCTGTTTCAGTGTTTTGTTCCTCTCAGTGTTGACTGCACATGTTCACCAACTAACGCAAAACTACTTCGTAGTGTGCTATGACTAACCATTTTCATTATGCTCTTGTGTTATTCAATTTACCTTCTTGTGATATGGACCATGAGTCTGAAGAAAATAAATAAATAATAAAATAGGGGAAGTTGCTACTCATTTCTGCTAAACCGCCTTTTGCAAAAGTTTGTGTCAATTTTGCCACCAGTAGCAAAAGCTCTCAGTGAACTATTTGACATTCAAACTGTACCCAGCTTTGTCCACATATAATGCTGAGTTTGTGACACTAACAGCATGGCAAATGTAGTCAAGTGATTCTCAAAGTCTTTGAGCAGTGATTCTGAGCTTGCGGCGCACCAAAACAATGGAAAAAATGCGCGGCATACTTGCTACAAAACAAAATTGCTTTAAAAGATTTAATGCGATGGGTCTGCCTGTTTTTGGGAACAAATTAGATTGAAGCAAGGTTCCATCGTTGCCAAGCACACCTGCATTTCATCGTCAATTTCAAGAGTCTCTCTCGTTTTTTGCTTTTAATTTCTGTCATTGCTTTCCTGTTAGGTTGGCCCTAGCTCAGCATTGAAGTCAACATGGTAAAAGGCGGGACGTCTTGTTTCAAAATATAATACTATATAGCAGTTACAACGTGACATAACCCTTACAACATCGTCAAGGCAATGGGCAAACGCCATATTATTACCAGTTATCTAATGGATAGTGTGCATTCAAGTTTTGCATGCTTGCCTGCAGTCTTAATTGCAATACGAATTGACTATTTTCAAAAATTCTAAAAGTTCTGCGGCACACCTGAGAATCTCTTGCAGCACACTTATGTGCCGCGGCACGCAGTTTGAGAACCACTGGGTTAGTGTCTCTGCCTGTTGTGTGAGTGGTCATCAGTTCAGCTCTCAACATATTGCTTTGGCTTTGCTAGTACATATGACCCCTTAAATGGGAGCACTAATTGTGTACTTTTTCAAAGAAAGTGGTTATAGGTCTGCCGGCAGCGACACAGTTCAAATAAAATGCTGAATTTGTCACTCAAGCGGCACCGTTGTGGTAGTCAAGCAGACACGTTTACATCAACTGTACAAATGGTTTTCCATTCGGCTCTCACAATGGCGCCTTTCATTTTGGTAGCAGTAGTTGCACTTTTCATGGGACTGATTTTTCTTTGTTTGTTTCAAACGTTTCCAGGCTTGAACACTTCAGATTTACGATTTAGGTTTGGGGGTTAGGTTTATGGATTAGATATAGGGTTTGAGGCGGTGGTTCCCAAATTGTGGTACGCGAAGGCCTTCAAGGTGGTACGTGAATAGGCTTACTAGTTTCTGTTTATATTCACAAAAATATATTATATTCATAGCTATGTTTTTAGTTACCGGGTTCTGTTAATTAATTCCTGATTTTTTTGTGCACTCCCCTTGTTGGTTTTCAAAAATGACCATTGTGATTTCTCATAGCCATTATCTTCAAGTCACATATGTCAAGGCTGCGGAGCCGTCGTAAAAATGACACAGCTTCGCCTCTGGAGCTTTTTCATTCATGAACATGGCTCCAGCTCCGGAGCTCTCGTTTTTCATGGCTCCGGCTTCTGTTTGTTTTCACACATTAATATTTTAATTGTCTTGGTGTGCCTCAAGGTGAATTGAAATTGAACTAAATCAAATACACAAAATTAAAAGAATATACCAAACATATTTGAGTAATTTAATCTGGTAGTTTTTACAAGCAATGCTCTTACCATGAAGAAATCAACAAAAAACAGCAATCACAGGTTCACACGATTCAGAGAACAGTTACTAGCAGAAACGTAACTCAAGATAACGGTAATATAAACAATACTGCGAAGTCAATCGTTGGTTTTGCCGTCAATCCTTGCCGGCCCTTTGTTATTTTTTACGACCAGAATCAAGAAAATGGCTGTTTAGAAAAGCATTTAAACACAGCCCAATCCCAACTGACCAAGTCTTTTGCACAGGCCGTAACCAGGGAGGCACAGAAAAAAGGTGTTGAACATAGTTTAAAACTATTAGACACAGTTTAAAAAATCTGAGCCCCTCTCAGAAAACTCCTCGCGTTCCAAGCTGGCTACGGGCCTGGTTTTGCACTCGTTGCATGCTTTGCCGATTGCGGTCTTGGCGACTCCAGCTAACAGTGTTGCCCTGGCAAACAATGTAAAGAGCGCAAAACGCGTAGTCAATTGCCTCTCTCATGTGTTCTTTCAAACCTGCACACGTTTGCATTAACACAAATGCGAAGATGTGTCTCCAAGTCCTTTTTTTCAAAGAAATAATATGATTTCTAGCAGGCCCGTAACCAGTTTGGGACACCTAGGGTGTCGAAGAGTTTTCTGAGAGGGGCCCAAATTTTTTAAACTATGTCCAATAGTTTTCAGCTATGCTCAACACATTTTTCCAAAGGGGGAAAAAGAGGGATTCGACCCCCCTGGTTACGGGCTTCATTTCTAGTAAGGAATTCACCTTTGACTTTTGAAAAATAGATGAATAATCCTGATTTCCTATCTTTTGCACTCATAATAAGCAGTGATGAATCGCAAAGTAAAGCACAATTGAACCTGCAAAGCTTTAGGGAAAATAAGACTGATTACCGTGCTGAAACCATATTTTTTCTGTAGAGAAAAACCTCAATAAAAGTCCAGATTCGTTTGCATTGATTTTTATATCCTCCTGATAACTTACTGCTATGCACAGCATTGCTAGTTCGCTACCAATTATTTATAACTTTGATGTTATGCTACTGCTTGTAAACGTAATGTTTCCTAGTGAATTTTCCCAGTAATCTGATAAACCTTGCTAGTAAGGTTTCTAATAAAAATTCCTACTTTATGCGGTGCATTTCACGCTTAAATCTGCAATGGTATCATATCTTAATCATACTCCCTGCTAACAGCATGATTACACAGTTACAAAAGCTATGGATACTTTGTTATATATATCTACTCATTAAAGCTCAGTTCTTTTTAGATGGCCACACTACTACAGGCCAGGTTTGATCATTCTGACTAGAAAGTAAGATGTTGTGGTAGTTAACATTTTTCGTATTTCTACAACAGTGGTTCTCAACCATTTCGCTGAAGGGAGCCAAATACAGATCTGCGAATGTTTAAAGAGCCGCACAAAAAATTTTATCACAAGTCAATTGACACGTTTTGTTTTATTGCACTAACGTGGTCTGCAACACAAAATATTAGAGGTGTTACTGAAAGGCACTGTCTATCGAAAAAAATCCTTTCCCAGTAAAGAATCAGACACTAAGCTCTTATAGAGTCTATATTTCGCCTACGACATATGCATCATCAGCTCTTATTCAAATAGAATCTGTTACTGAAAAATTGCTAAGAGCCATACAAAGGATGCTTGGGAACTGCATGAGGTTCTCAGAACAGTGTTTGAGAATCCTTGTTCAACAAGTAACACCACACCTGCCACCTGCAATGTCACAACCTTTGCGATTATTAAGCCAAAGGAACATCAAAGGATTGCAGATCCATTGTTGCAGTCTGGTGTCGTAACTCATAACAATCGCGTTTAGTGTGCAATAAAGAGCACACGTAAGTCTATTTGGCAAAATCTTTAGTATGTGGGAAGGAAGGCAGAGTCAGAGCTACCTCTCAAAGGCCATATCTCCGGCCCTAAATTTTAAGCTGAGCTATGGCTTCAGCTCCTGATTTTTTATTTGAGCTTCGGCGCCAGGTAAAATGCCCAGCTCCAGTCCTCCGGCATGGCAGCCTTGGCATGTGTCAATTCTGGTTTTCCAAACTGTTGATCGCATTATATATGGTAGGTTGAGTTTTCCTGGAGCAAGGTGGTACGTGGTGACACCGTGGGTACCACAAATAGTATGCGATGAGAAGTTTGGGAACCACTGGTTTAAGGGTTAGGCTTAGGATGTTTTTACCAACTATAGTTCACTGGTTACTTGACAAATGCTGTGCACTAATCTAAGCATATCGTTCTTGCCACATCCTAAAAGAAAAATAGTTCCAGCAGTGCCTTTGATGTCAAAATAGACACTGCCTTTGCAAAACTTGCTAGTTTCTCATAGCAGTTAAAAGCCACTTCAGATCAAACATTTCTTGCTTAATTTGAATAGACAATCACAGAAACAAATTGGGTAAAATAATGCCAGAGCGTTACAACTGAAAGTAATCGACTTCCAACAAAAAATTAACTTTAACTTTTACCTTTTATGGTGGAAACTTCCAAAGTAGTGTGACCAGAAACTGACTCCACAGCAACTTCTGAATTAGCACCATAATTTTTTCTCCTCGCTCTACCCATTTTTATAGAAAGGGCCAATACCACAGAATTTATTCTACAGACGTTAGTGTGATTTTCAGTCACAGTACAGACTTCTTAATTTCTAAATTCAAAGAAAGCGGGTCAAGTGCACAAATGAACATCAACGAAACAATATTTTAATAAGCATTAATTGAGAACTTGCAAACAAACAAACTAAAATGTTCTTAACAAACAACATCTCTTGCTTGATGTGTATGCCTATTCTTTTCAACCTAAAACACAAAGGATGATTCAACAATATATAAGAAACATTTTGATTACAACAAACAACACAAATACGAAACCTCAAAAATCGTAAAGATATATTACAATTACCCAGCAACCATAATGGAGTACCACAAGCACATAGCACCACCAACGAGGTTCCATCAACAAGCACATAGTACCAGCGAATGAGGTTGAATAGGCAGAGGTAAAGAGAGATTATGAAAAGGTTTAATAGTAAACAATAATTCAGTATGTGTACATAAAAACAAAATAAAATAAGGTTAGTCATGATAGCTAAAAAGAGGAGTGGAACAATGCTGTACAAGGAGAAGGACTAAGGAGGGGCTTACAGAAAGCAAAGAAAACACACTGAAGGCATTTAAGCTCCCAGAAACTAAAACCGCACACAGTCGGAAAGCAACAGCTATTCGTTGAAGAGAGGCAAGTGATAAGCAGGAACACTGGTTAATGCACTCAGGGTGGCTAAAATCAGATCAAACTTGCACACAGGCCACAGCATTCCCTTTGACTTGACCATGGCCAAGGATAGATATGCTGGTGGGGCCACTGTTGCTCTCTTGTCCCTGGTGTAACCTGACATGGCTACAAGTTTATTTGCAAGACAGCTCAAAAAAGGGGCAGTGGGCTTGCCATACACACCCCCAAGTGAAGTGGTTTCAATTGCAACTGGTTGAAAATAATAATTGTCAAGGAGGTCATTTTATATTTTCAGCATTTGTCAGTCCCATCGTCACTTACTGCACTTCCTGGTATAATCGCGGCACTGACTATGTGGTGGCTTTCAGCAAGCAAAGGTATACACAACTGTCGCGTCCCACACAAGGCTCCTGCCCCTGTACCAACCAACTACCAAGGGTTCCGAGTCCAACCATCAGGCCTTTCTTCTGTCTCTTCAACCACTTTATGTTCAATTGAAGGTAAAATACTGTAGTACCAGCACAGTCACAAGTTTTGAAATGAGTCTTATAAAATTCAGTCTAACAAGTCTCATTGTCATAAAACAATCATTTTGCGAATCGTATGCAAGAACGTAAAAAGCTAACTCGTCCAACGACCAGCACGGCATAGTCTAGTGTAGACTGCAGACCACATTAAAACAAGTAGTCTGTTCTAGCTAGTCTAGACTTAGACTACATATCACAGTTGGCCTATTCTAGCTAACCCTAGTGCAGGTACGTAGCAAACAACTGCCACAATGCACACTAAAAGATCCCCGTTTTCTTGCTACACCAGCAACAGGAACAGCCTCACCTCATGCTCACAAGCTTGTGAATCCCAAGCAGTGTTGCCACTCTGCATTAATGGTTTATTGTTTCATATGACTCAACCAACAAGCAGAAGCATCATAAAAGCCATCGCATGCAGTAAGCCAATAGTTAGCGAACATTGGAGCAAAT
>JGI24158J21664_10012719_pt1 | contig 11141 bp, 10 predicted proteins | sample Ectturendosymbi3_FD_21664 | JGI IMG/M metagenome (IMG submission 21664)
ATGCACTGGCGNAGTNGCAAAGAGCATAACGTAAACAACAGCATTGCCTGCTTATAGATGACTTGGCTCGCTGTGCCACATGAATTGGCCGTTTTTTTGTCTGCTTGTTTAACCAGAACANTTCACAACTNCTTAGCACAGCGCTGGTGGTCTTGGATTTGGTCGTAACTTGTAAGGAAAGGAATGTTGCAGAAAGGTCGTACCAAGGTTGAACGAGCACGATGACGTCATCTACTTTACGGTTTTAACACGAGCCCCTACAACAGCGATTTGACCCCCCTGGCCCAATGTGTTAGTTTCGCCACTGCCTGACGCTTAGCCTACTCTAACCATAACGCCGGGTCAGCGTGCGTAAGCCACCTTATACTAACCATTTCTTCGGGTCTGCTGAACCCGAATTTTACTCCCTGCGCAAAATTGAAGAGAAAGAATGATCGGAAGGGCACCTTTCAAAATGTCACACAAACATACGAAGCTACTGAAGCGTGGAAAGCGCTCCGACGCGTGCTTACGTAGGTATCACGTGGTCACCGCATTTGACCAGGGTTTGATAAACCTACGAAAGTATTCGAGGGTAATACAAGTAGTCAGTATTTTGTTCCGGCGTTTCACATGAAACATAGATCAACACAACATTTTTTGAAAATCTAAAATAATTCATAGAATTTCGTGGGAGGCTTTGATTGCCCGATTTGTCTTCCACCCTGGTTGCGGTCCTAATTCAATTTACACGCGCATTAAATGCTGTGAAAAACAGTTTTGATCTTTTATTGCTTGACCATTCCCTTGAAGTTTTCAGTACTGTACACACAGCGCAAAACTTGCATTGATAGATAGGCGAATTATTATCCTAAACCTATAGCAATCCACTCACGAAGCTAAATCCACTCTGGGCGTTTGTGCAGTTCATGTTTCATTTATATGTGTATGCACTGCAAAATATTTTTTCCTGTATCATAACTGTTCATTTAGCAACTTTTTCAAAAGGTTAGGTTTTTCAAAATAGATTCTACGTCAGTAAAACAACATCAATTTTTTTTAATGCAGCAAAAACAGCGGTAGCGAATAGCAGTAGCGATAGCTCGCTATTATTTTTATTCAGTAACGGGTGCGATAGCGCCGCTATTGAACTTAAAAAATAGCGGTAGCAGTAGCGACGCTATTAATAAAGTAGCGGTTGCCCACCTCTGCGTTTAACCATAGTATTTCAACATCATTTGCTTCAAAATCGTAACCACAAAAACAAAAAATGTGATTTTTAATATACGCAAGACGCCACCGCCATGTGGATTACGATCTAGACGAAAAGGATCAGAATAGTCATTAAGTTGAACAGTAACGTTGTCGATGGAATTATCTAACCACGTTACACTTAAGAAGACCACAGCAAAACTGTATTCTGTGGCAAGAAGTTCTCTTTCATTTAACTTCTTAGTCTTGTTATGAGGAAGTACGCTTTTCGTGTTTACAGGAAGAACTGAAAAAGTAGTTGAATTTAAGGCCATTTCATATAGTTATTACTAGTCGGGCGATAACCTCTCAACGCTGGTGTAAAGGCTATAGTCTGCACCCTCAATTTTCATATCATCTTTTCCCCCGAAGCAAATAGTTTGGAAACTTTCTTTAGAGGGGTTTTGCCCTGTTCTTGCATGGACCGTGGTATATGTTTCGTAATATTTTTCTGAATTTGTCTTGCTCTAGGTGCCAGTTTCAAAACCATATTTTCTCTTTCATCTTGACAAACTTCACTACTATTGCTGGAGACTACGAAGACGTTGAGCTGGAGCGTTGTGAAGCCGATTTATATTTTGGAAGTCGGTGAAAATTGGCAAACGATATATTTGCAAGGTTAGATTCAGAATACAGCAGGGATTTTTTATGAAATGAACGCATCATGTGTTCGCACTGCTGTGGACTTTCTTCGGGAGATTCTAAAAGTAGACCATGAAAGAGAAGCCCGCAATTCAGACATTGTTTTAGACTTCGTTTCGTTCTCGCGTTTCTGCTAATCTGTCTTAACGCCGTTGAAATCAGAGGTCAGATCTGAGATTGTGCTGTATGCATACTCTAACCTTGACTCAGCCAGCTACAAGCATTGCATGAGAAATTTTTCAATTACTGAAGTTATTTTTACTGTAGAGATTTTTCAGTTACTCATCTTGCTCAACAAAGTTGTAGGCTATTTGAAGGAGTTTGATTTGATAAAAGTGTGTCAATAATTGCTGTGGAAACGCGAAGCACATCTTCTGCTGTGGCCACCAAACAAGATGTGAATGAGTTGGCTGGAAAACTTAAATGAATGGAAACTCTTGGCAAAAGTATTAGTACTCTTACTGAAATCATTATGGAAATGAGAGAGCCTCAGAAAAGCCAGCAGTTTTTGTCGGAACAGTACGAAGATATGAAGCGTACACTTCAATCGTTTACTAAAGAGGTAGAGGCTCTCCGTTCTGAAAGCCAGATCTGAAAGACCGTGTGCAAAAACTGGAGGATGACTCCTGTCAGACCCAAGAAGCCTTGAACGATCTTGAGCAGTACGGACGACGGGAGTGCCTTGAATATCAAGGTCTGTCCTGGTCTGAAGGTGAGAACATTGATGACGTCATTACCAGTGTCGCAAAGCTTATAGAGGTGGACCTTTTTGTGAATGACATCACTGTTTCACACAGAATCTCTGGGCAGTCTGAAAACAACCGCGACCTATTATCATTCCAAGATTCTGCTCGAGACGAATCCGGGATAAGATCTACAGCCGACGAAACCGGCTAAAGGTGTAGAATTTAATTTGCGTGTGGTTTCTTTTTGCAATTTCTTTTTTGGTTTACTGATTCTTCCTTTGGTTTGGGCGCCGGGCCTGTTTTTGATAGTTAATGTCTTTTCGTGGCGAAACGCTGTGCTACATTGATTGATCATTGCGTATTTGGGCCGATCGGTTGCAATTGCGGCATTTGTTGGTGAGGCGCGGTATATGGACGCGACAGAAGTTGACTTGTTCGGTCGAGTGCGATCGAAATTGTATTAACGTGTGTGGTCAGTTGCGAACAAAATGCTGTATTGTCAATCAGGAGTGACAATTTCCGTACATCAGATTCGTTGTGGTTGTTTAGGCTTGGTTCTCTCATATTTCGGTGAGTTTCTAGCAATTCTTTTCAGTACTTTCTTGAGTTATTAGTAATTGAACCTGTTTTTGTTTATTTAATAGAAACACGTCTTGATCGTCTTGTATCTCCTGGCTGTCTTGACTGTATTGGCTGTGTTTAAGCAATACTCAAGTGTGTAGGTCGGAAAGGGAGAAGATTTTTATTTTCTATTATTGTGACGAGCGGTCATCCAAGCCCCGCGAGTGAACATCGCTGTAATAAAAGGAATACAACAACTCAACCACAGAACGCTTCAACCAATGCTTGTGGTAGAAAAAATGCTTGTGATACCGGAAAAGCAATAACTTCAAATACATTTGGACAAGGAATGGAAAAACCTAGCTACAACGGCATGAGAGCAGCAACACCATTTCCACAACAAAAAAAAGCGACTTGGTGAGACATGAAATCATTAACCAAACATGATAAAATGGATTTGGTAGATTCTTGTAGAAAATGCACAGTAGACGTTTCGGATATGCTGTTCCTGCAATCGTCTGTGATATACGAAAAATGGTTACACGTAAAATGTTCAAACTTGACTGATTCTCAGTTTGCTGCATTGTCTTCTAGCAGCACTCCTTGCTTTTGCCATATGTGGATTACAGACTCCTTTCCTGTTAACTTAGACTTAAGGGCGAGTGGGGTAGTCCGGGACAGTGGGTGAAAAGGGACAGTCAATTTGTGTCTGATCCTTAAGCATTAGCGCCACCTGATGTTGCATGTGCGAAAGGATACCATTTTTTCTTCTTCTACATCAGTGGTTCCCAACCTGTCTAGGCTTGCGGCACCCTGCAGAAGAGAATTATAATTTGTGGCACCCAGTGGCGAACCCATACAATTCTGCTTCAAGGTTTGATGACAGTTTGAAAATGTATTTTTAATAGCATATTAAAAAACGCATTAGCTCGCGCCACCCCTGGGTATTGTAAATGGCACCCTAGGGTGCCGCGGCACCCCGGTTGGGAACCACTGTTCTGCATGAAGTCCCGTTTGAAGAGCACTTTCAGCTCAGAAGAGATGTTTGATTGTTTAAAATTAATGTATGCCCTATTAACGGTGAGATGTTTGTTTATGGATTTTGTCTGAAGTATGCAAAGATTTTGGGAAAGTCCAATGTATGATTCTCCCGTGCAAGAAGTGCTGTAGAAATGTGCGCAGTAAAATTTCTGGCTATCTTGCATCTAGGGCTCTACCAAGTTTTGAAAATGAGCACTCCCTTGAGGTAAAATGGGACGACTCTGGCTGAAGTCTTAACGATTTACGAAAATAGGAGCGGAGCCGGAGTTGATTTTTTTCTGGAAGGGCAGGAACCGGAGTCAGTTTTTTAATATAAGGTGAGTTTGCTTATTATTGTTTTTTATTATTATTATTGTAGATTGGTTTTTACAAAGCAAGTTATAACATAACCTTAAAATGTGCAAAACTTTTTCACAGGAAGTCCTAAAATTTTAATACAACTTGGATGTAGTCAGGTTAGGTTGGTGAGTTTCATGTGTGTGAAGATTTGGACAATTTCTTGTTGATGGTGATATGTTAAAAATCCGTTGACCAAGGAAATGTAGCTCACATAATAAGTGTAAGTAGTGCCTCTACAATCAGCATATCCAATTTTCTGTTTCGAAGGACAAAAAGTACCGTATCCCGCATCCAGTTTTCTGGAAGATATAATCCTGAGTTGGAGAAATTTCACTACTGTCAACATGGTGGAGTCGGAAGTGACTAGACAATCGTCATTTCGAGTGACTCCTTTGTTGTGTTTGTTTTTTCTTTTGATGTAGGCCCACTTACACAAGACTGTAAGTCAACATTTTCGGACCCCTTGTGATGTATATTTCGCAGAAAAGTGCTTATGGACTGCGGTTAGGTTTGTGTTTGTGTTTAACGTTAGGGATTAGGGTTGAAGTTTGTCAAAGGTTTATTAGCGTTCAGTGTTGGTGATTTGGGTTTGCGGTTAAGGTAAACGGTTAGGATTTAGGTAGGTTACAGGGTAAAACTTTTATGGCCACCTTAATCCTTTATCTGAGAAGCAACTGACATGTGTATTGCAGTGACGAGCAAATTCGTTTGATACGGTTTTTTGGTCTTTTTAATGCGAAACCCGGATACGGTCGTTTAGACACTGCCAAAAGTTTAGATAATTCACTTTGGAGTTAATGCAGGAGTCGGAGCGGAGCAGGCTATATTCAGCCGAAGCGGGAGTGGCGTCGGAGTGAAAACGTTTAGACTCCGTACACCACTGGTGCAGTAATATATTGAAGCATATGAAAGTTGTAATTGTCAACAAATTTTAACCGGGCCAACTAGGGTAACAGCAACTAGTGCACCACTCACTGATTACTTTTACACTACTTTGATTTGGAAAAAAGTAGCCTAATTCCTGGAAAACGTATCAATGAATTGGCGGACCATTTACCAATTTGCATGCTTAACAAAGCAAGCACTGCCAAAACACATGCCAAGAATCCTATCATAAAGCGTGACTTTGATCGCCTTTATTCTGAAATCTTCCTGAGTTAGTTACTCACAAATTTCAACATTTATCTGAAACTGAGGGTGACCCCAGTGAGGACCATGCCTCAAAAGTTTTGTGTGACAGCTTCAACGAACATTCCCCACTGAAAGCCTCTCTAGATAAAAAATAAACTGTCTCAAAAACCATGGATAACAACTGGTCTTTACAAATCAACCAAGAATAACAAAAAAATGTGTAGGACTGTGGTTCAAACCAGATATTCAAACACAAGAGCCCATAATCATTATAAAAAACATAAAAATGAGCTTAATCATAACATGGAAATGAGTAAAAGAAACTATAATACCAATCAAAATTATCTTCTAACAGTCATGATCCCCGAAAAACATACAAACTAATAAATTCTCTTATTAAGGGCAAGGAAAAAGGTTCAACTTTGGCAGATGAATTGATATTTCTTGAAAGTCAACAACCTGCCATTGATCCTAAGCACATGGCAAATATCTTTAATGATTATATTTGTATCTAATGGGAACCAGCTGGCCGCTGCTATAATTTCACCCACTAGTAAGCAATACCCGGCTTCATGGCATGGACCCCAGAAATCATTTGTTCTTCATGAGGCAACTGTTCAAGAGCTTTGGTGTTAACAGGAGTTAAACAGGGCTGTGTCCTAGCACCTGTTATTTTCAACCTCTTCCTTGTGGCAGTGACTCTCGTCTTTCGTCACAAAATCTCTGCTGAAGATGGCGTTCGCATCAAATACAGACTCGGTGGCAGCTTGGTTCATATCCGCCGTTAGCAAGCAGTGACGAAAGTAACAAACGGTACCATCTTTGATCTACAATACGCAGACGACGCTGCCCTGCCCAACCACACAGACGGCCTGCAGCGACAGCTGGATGCAATCTCTTCTGAATACTCTCGCGCAGGCCTGGTTGTTAACTCCAAAAAGACAGAAGTCCTTTACCTCCCCTCAGATTCGTCGCTGCCCCCAACTTTTTACATCAGCGGGGATCAACTTGGCCTAACTGAATAGTTCACGTGCCTGGGAAGCATCATTACCTCCACATGTGATCACACTGCGGAGATTCAACATCGTGTTAACCTAGCGTCCGCTTCCTTCGGGAGGCTGTCCAAGCGACTTTTTACGAACCGTGACCTTTCCACACGCACCAAGATGGCCGTTTACAACGCAATCTGTGTCTACAACACTGCTCTATGCTTGTGAGGGATGGACATCGTACCGTCGTCACATCCGAGCCCTCGGGGACTTTCACATTCGGTGTCTTCAAACTATGCTGCACGTGTACTGGTGGGACAAAATACCTCATGTTGAGATTCGCCGCAGAGCAGGCACAACATGCCTCGAGACGATACTACGCAGAAGACAACTGAGTTGGCTTGGCCATGTGATAAGGATGCCTGGAAACAGACTTCCCCGCCGCCTACTTTATAGTGAACTCTCCTGCGGCAGACGGTCGGTGGGGGGTCAAAAGAAGCGTTAAGTCGTCCTTAAGCAAATGCGGGATCCCTTTCGACAGACCTGAGGAATTCGCCGGGGATCGAGAAGAATGGCGTGCAGTTTGTCACAGGGGGCTGGCAACCTTTGAGCAGCAACATAATGATGTGGCAGTAGCAAAACGTGCGCGCAGACACCAACAGCGCAACCAACCACATCCAACGACAACGCGGCAAGGATCCGCCTGTACAGTATGCGGCCGTGTTTGCGCCTCAGCCTTTGTACTGAGGAGCCACACGCGCCGACACAAGCAAATGCGTTGAGCAGCGTCATCGTCGAACCGACGGACAACTAAGAGAGAGAGAGAGTGAAGAGGTAAAAATACTGCAGTTCCGCAGATCCTGAACAACAGCTGATTAAAAACACGTCCGATCATCTCGATGGCCAGTGACTTAAAAAAATTTGATAACTGTTGGATTGAACATTTTCGGTGTGGTCTTATGACTGTAGTGGGTCAAAGGAATTTTGGATGACGTCAACAGGGCTTAAAAAATATAATAAACCGTTTCGGTAAAATTTGAACGTTTTTTCCGAAATTTCATGAGTGGATTTCAACCAACGTTTTGAAAATTATCAGACGAAAATCGACTGATCACAACCAAAAATTTGTAATGATCTAAACGAGTTGTTTCAGTAGTTTTCAGGTTTTGTCATGAACAATGACGTTGTCTACACTACTCAACCTTTGATACCTCAACCTGATTTAAATCAGAGACTGAGATTGAGACATGAATTTGCTGGGATAGAAACTAAAAAGCAAATCCTTGCATTGAACCGCGATTACACATGCGCAGAAATGCTGGTATCCTTTTATACATTTACGTACAGATCCGGGAGAAAAAGAAAATAGGAATAATTTATTTGGAACATCCGCCTATTTTTGCAAAATCTTTTGCAATTGATTTTCAAGGTTGAGTCTAACATAAAAGAGATTTCGTTATAGAAGCATCAAGATATAAGCATCGAGACTGAGATGTGCATCCTACGAGATTGAAAAGATAAATATCTTTCAATTTAAAAAACACATGATTTGGTATCAATACCTTAGAGAGATGGCAGTTGCGATGCCGTTTTCTTACACCGTTGCATATTCTATCACAATTATTCCATAAAGACCAATAACCCCACGATGAACAATCTTCCATGTTACAATCTTCGTATGAATAACCATTGATATATTCATGACATTCGCTTGGCAACTCCGATGATATCGCCTGAAAATCCAGCAACGGTTAGGCACGTAACATAAAATGCAATGTAAAAATTTCTATGCAATGTTTTAAAATTTTCGTGAGGTATATGCCACCTGTTTGCGCGCCTGCTACATTGTAAGTACATTTTAACATTAAAGCCATATTTGGCAAACAGTCTGAATGTCGGCAATCTTGCACGACTGGGCCACTTCGTGGAACAACGAAGACACGCTAGGCCAGAAGCAAAAAGGTATCCAGAGAGTTTTTTTCTTGTCAGAGTCACACACGACGTTCATTGAAGACATAGACAGTAAGAACACTAGCTGCATAACGCAGTTTGCTAAAAACACAGGTACAGACAGCACCGGATTTATGGGGGAAGTGGCGCGGGCCCAGGGGCCCCACGAAAGAGGGGCTCTGCACAGTTTTCAAGAGGGGCTCTGCACAGTTTTCAAGAGGGGTTCTGCACAGTGTAGTGCGTGCCACTTAGTCATTTTTAATTAGCGAGGAAAGTTTCTCTGTAGGCGTTATGAAATTATCGGTTGTCCAGAGCCAGACGGCAGTAGTTCACTTGTATATTATTTGATATCGTGACAAAAAGACAGTTAAACGTGTCGTTTCCCTTTCCAAGGGTCGGTCAGGTATATGAACCTAGTGAATGCAAGGCCAAGTCACGTAGAACGCATTAGCTTACGGCTCTACTCGTTAATGGTAGATTTTTTGTGTACCTTACTCATATTTGCACTGGTTGCTTATGATTAGACAGACAGACAGACAGACAATTCTGTTTATTTTGCATGGCCAACGAAAAGACCCGGATGTCATCAAAGTCAGCTGACCATATGATTAGCATTGTTAAGCAGTGCTACCAAACCTCTTCTTTTTGCGGAACATGTCCAATGTTTTCATGAGAAATGAAATAATCTCCGAGTACGTTCAAAAATGTCAAAATATCCTACTTTTTCACATTTCGTATTTTACATCTATGTAATAATCAGTAGTATAAGTCAAGGTTTGAGTCAGGGTAATAAACATGGATAAAAGGGGCCCACTAGCCATTGTATGGCCTCCACTAGTCAACACTCAGAAAAACACGTGAGGAATGATGGTGAATCCTGATGTGGATGGCTAAACTAAAACCCTAAATCAACGGAAAATAATCCGAAAAAAAACACAAAAACAACAACCTGCTGAAAACTAAAAAATAGTAAAACCGAAATATAAGTGGGAAACCGGTTTCTATATTTAGCTTTCCAGGGGGCAAGTCGCTCCTCTGCCACCGCCAGGTACCCCGCTGGCCATGATATATCGTTTTTACATACAGTAAGCCGTCCTTACTCAACTGAAACACGATACGAGCTGGTGACGTAGATTAGTTTATGGGAGGGCCTGCAATGTGTCTAATTAATCTGGTTTGGTTGAGTTATTTCTCGGCTGAAAGGCAGGAATGCTTTCACATTAATCGTTACATAACAGTGGCAAATCTTTTTTCTATACCTCAATGACTTTGGCAATAGAGTGCAGGCTTCGCACTCCATAATACGTACTGTAAACCAACTTTGCTGACGAACCGCTATGCGATGATTAGCGTATTGTAAATAGCTTAGTTTGTTACTTTCTAGTAATTATAGCTAATCGGTAATGCAAAAAATGAAGAAATTTTTCAGAAGTACTCCTTTTTAGGAAGAGGACTAAATCACTTGGAAGCTGAGTGAATTACCCGTAGATGCATTTACAAAGTTCGTAATAGATAGTGAAAAGACTATTGTAATTTTGTGGATATTGAGTAGCAAACACATTTTTCTTACAGCGTAACCAGGTGTCTATCACTTTGTGCTAGCTTTCCAAGGATACTTCAAATGGACACACCCTCACATTCATACTTGATGTCCATCGGCAAACCAACTGTTGTTTTGAAAGTTTTTTTTGAAAATTCTTCGAGCTAGCTCTGTTGAAGACATTAAGATATTTGCAATCATTTCTAGTTGCTTTTAATGAGCAAGTTCAGAATATTGAAAAGCCCAAAGCATCATTTTTTGTGGTTGTATCGTGTTTTGCCACTGTGAAGGCAAGGATTCAATAGAGACAAACAGATGTAGGCTACATATTAAGCCAAGTTAAATAAGCACAAAGAAAACTGAGACTGAGAGAAGGCAATGCTCGTGACTGCGTATTACTGATGTCATATATATCTTTGTTGTACTGTACAAGTCTTGTGTTGCACATCTGTTTAATTGGATCACTTTATTTGGTGAATTTAAATGCTCTGACTAGATTCCTCCAAACCACTGAATGACAAAATGTTGAACCATGTGAGTAGAATCTGCTAGAGAGAAAAGTTTCTATGGATGAAGCTATACTGTTTGACAATACCAAAAGGTTTTTGAGTTCGTGCAAATAGAGCATAAACCATACGCAATATATTGTAAATTGTTGCAAAAAGAAAGATGAGCAGATATTTTGCGACTTGTGATACCACTGAATACATCAGCGAACTGGTAAAGACTGCACAGTTCAACTTCAGCGTTAGGGGGCATTTCGCTAATTAGGAACGATTTTTTCCTTGATGCAGCCACAAACCTAAAAGAACGAGACTATTTTCTAACTGAACCAGTTTCTACTCTATTACTGCTAGTGTGCAATTAGAAAAATCTTTCATGAAATTAAAGTCAGTTTCGTAATATTGTTAAAGGCGACACTTAAAAGCAATAGTCTTTCTGTATGCTTTCGAGGAATCAGTCGACTGCCATCTGCTTTCGTCTTTTTGCGATGATTCAAACTTGCACATATCTCTATTCAAGTATGTACTT
>JGI24158J21664_10012720_pt1 | contig 11141 bp, 8 predicted proteins | sample Ectturendosymbi3_FD_21664 | JGI IMG/M metagenome (IMG submission 21664)
GTCAATTAGGTGATACCATTTATTTTCACAGATATCCAGAGAGTGACAACTTGGTTGTTCGACAAAAGTAATGGTGTATGCTTCGTGCAGAGGTGGCATGTTTATAGTGCCGTGGTTCTCTGAATAGTGCCGCGACAAGGCCATCTGGTCCTTGTCACTTTTAGTTTTTCATTCTTGTTTGTTCCAATTACTGCAATGCCCTGACCATCTTTTGGAAAATTTGTTGCTAGTTTGACCAGCATACTGTTCATGACATATCACACAAGTCGCAATATGCAAATGCCAAAATCTGCGCAAGTCAAGCTTTGGATTATCTTAAAAGTTTTGGTTTTAGTCAGCAATTGTGAAACATTTGGTACCATGGATCTTAATGTTATGTATAAGTGCACAATTTGAAAGGAATTGATTTAGTTTTGTGCAGTGGCGCATCTAGCCTGGATAAAAGGGGTCTGTCGTGTAAGGGTAGCTTTTGATATCACTTTCCAGCATAAAACTGCACTTTCTCTTAAGACTAGAAAANGACCGATGAATTTTGCGATGTTGCCTAAGTANTATATCGGCAAAATTCAGCCGATATACAATATATCGGCAATATTTGCTCATATGAAAGCCGCTATGCTAGTTTTCTGCATGGAGTGTTCGGAAACCCAAGTTGCTACTTCGTCTATGATTTAATGCAAATTCTCTGTACTGTTTCTTACGANGCGCTGCCCTCCGACTGCATCGNATAGTGTGCAATATTCAGACCACTCCGCAATCGTCCCAATAAACCGGTCTACAACGTGACATTCGCTCCCAGGTTTTGCGCGGTAAGCAGATGGCTGCCTACGGACAAGGCTGTGATTTTTTATTATCTTAGGGACCCAGGTTTGCGCAGAATTCCATATTATACACTTCATCATCGCACCGAAGTATTGTCTTTTAACTGTGGTTTGAGTGTTGCAAAATATCAGTCATCAGCAACGAAAAACAACAACATTGGTATCGGCCCAAAAACGCTTTGTCAATCGAGGTCTACCTAAAATGCTATCAATCAAACTTGATTAGTAAAAGGGCTAGTAGCCTAGCACAACTAACTATTTAGAACAGATAGTAGTATTATCTCATTGTCAAAACACATGAGGAAAGACTTCCAAATGAACACTGCTGTTCGTTACAGCACATTTATCACATCACAATCGATGTTTGTTCTTAGGAACATGTGCTGAAAAGAAACTTAGCTTGTCAAACATTCAGAAAATGCCAGCCACACAGCAATGAGAGCTGTTTATACATACGTACATACACTCATAAAATCGAATCTGACAATCAATTGCGCAACTGCGTATGTGGAGCGCTGTCTATCAAAGATGGCGGTGTTATAAACAGTTTGCGAAATCACTGCAGAGAAGAATGATTGAGTTGCAATTGCTCTGATGACTTTACATCGTAATGTGAAAGTGACTTACTCGAAATCAATATAGGATAATTTGCGCAGAAAATATCGTCAGCTGCTCAATTCTAAAAAAACTATTTTTGAAATACAACGGTTGACTGATATTTTGTTCAGATATTGGGCCCACAATTTCTGAGGCTAGCTGTCATGCCTTTCATTATGAGAAATTCCTCATAAAAATATAGCTTCAGTTTAAATGAACCCGCATTACTTGGCATGATGCTCAGGAAGGCCTAAACTTATTTGATTTAGTGATAACCTAGTAGGTGTAAACAGCAGATAAATTTTAGGCCGAAACTGCAAAACAAAACGATCGTGATTGGACAGTGTGTCATTTTGCCTTGAAGCGAAATATTACAAAACAGCTCTGCGAGTACGTGGCAGTGTATGAGCTTCTGACAGCTTTGCTTGCATTGGAGCTAGCACTGCCAGAGGAGGAAATTCCGAAACACACGCGTTCGACGCAATATCAATTTAAAGTGTTCAAAGACGTGAATTGTTTCATGTCATTGCGCAGGCGCCATTTAGACAAGGCAGGGACGTTGTTGTTTCATAATAGTACCATGCAAGGTCAGAAGGGAAATGAGGGCTGTTGCCCGTTCGAAACCACCCGCATTAGAGACCTTGCAGTGACATCGTTTGATAATTTGTCATTGGCTTTAATGCTGAGTAGCCTACTTGCGGTACAAAGGGGTCTGTCATGACAGCCAAACAGACCCCTGGATGCGCCCCTGGTCCGAATAAATGAGGTCTGACTGTACTGTACTTACGAACCTTAGTGAACAATGTTACTGTTAATTAACCGTTAAGTTAGATGCCAAGCTATTTGAGATTGTACAAGAAACAAGGATCATTCCATGTTAAGTGATCCAGAAAAGGACAAAAATGCCACACACCCTCCCAGATTTTGATGAAATTTGGTTGGCTTATAGAACTTTATCTCCTGGTCACAATGAACCTAATTTTTTTGAAAATCGTTCACTGTAGCCTAAGGTACAAGCGTTTTCAGTTTTCTTGTTTTTGTGATCAACCAAGCAGAGCAACATGATAAATTCAATATGTATAACTTTGAAGTCTTCTAATTTCACCTGAACAAATAGCACAAGAGCCATACTTTTCAATATTGCAAAGCATACATCCTTGAGCTAATTCCTAAACACTAACCACAAATGTCATATTAGTTGATCTTTGAGCCTAGGCTAATTAGAAGCAACTTTTCTTATCACTCATGTGTGACACCATTTTAATGCTTAATATCGCAATGTGCCCAGTAGGTGTGTGATATATCATAATGTGTGATATATCATTTGAAAGATCTCTTAAAGGAATTTTCAAAACAAAAATATAACTGATGGTTCATTACAATTTCTGGAAACAAAATGCATGCATTGTGGTCAGGGCTGGATTTAGCGGATGCGAGGCTCTTAGACTAATCCACTTGTGAGGCCCCATCTCCCATTTTTACTGGGGAAAAATGAAAAAACGCTAAGCTGAAAATGATGATATTGACACTCTAATAGTATGGTCAATAAATCGTTTGAAAATCCAACTAATGCGCCCAACAATCACTGCGCTTGTTGCTAGTTTTGATGCAAAAGTGTTCAGTAACATGGAACCGTGTAATGTGTGCTTGGCTGGCAGCAATACTATTATAATTTCTACAGAGGAACCAACCAAAGGCCCTGGGCCCAAACCACTAGATAGTAGTATTTCATTGAAGTCTTTATTGGAAACTAGGCTAGAATCCGAGTCTTTCGAGACTTTGGAAGAATTGCTGGGGTTTCAAGTTCTAAAGTTATTTATGTAGAAGCAACAAAATAACTAATTAATCCCTTAATTGGATAATTAATTAATTTGTTGTTTTTAGGCCATAACTTTTGAAGCAGAAACACTAGAAAGTCAAAGGCTCAAAAGAATCACATTCTAGCCTAGTTTCTAATGAAACTTCAGCAAAATACTTCGAGGGTTTTGTGTCCCAGGGTTTTGTGTGTTTTTTACTGTGGTAAAAGTATCTTACATACTGACAACTTGTCCTTGTTTTGATACTTTTGGATTTGACATGTTTGATGCAGGTGGTCCTCAGTGCCATTTTATCACGTCTGTTACCACTGCAGTTAGGATTCGAACACTTTCAGTATATTTGTTAAGCTGAATTAATTTGCTAAGGTCAAAGCAAGTCATGCAATGTGCGGCCCTCAATATGTCATTCCATGTGTAGCCCTGGTCAAGATAGTTACATACTTTTTATCTCAGTAAGCCATTTGGGTTGGACATGGCTGGTCTAGCGGATGGGGCCCCAAACCAGGTAAAATGGGCCAAATTGGGCAAAAACATACCTCACTCATGATGTTACTCACAAAAAAACCTGAAACCCAAAACTAAAAAAAATTATTCATTGCAGTCGAGAAGACTTGTCAGTCTTTTGAGGTTTTGAACAGCTCTCTAGCACAATCGACTGGCAAGTTATGGACTTGGAAAGTGGCATGAAATTAATGGCTCAGTGTGTGATTTTCAGGTAAGACATATTCGTACACTACCAGCGAACATGTTAAGCTGAACAAATGACCCAAATGAGCAGATATCAACCAGACTTCTTTGATTGGATTTTGGTTTACAGACTCCCAAAAACAAATTCATGAATCCCTAAGTTAAGAAGCCAGGGCTATAAATGGTCCACTAAAAGTAAGCTTGTCAGATGCCCACCAATTTTTTGACTTAAAAACTGAAAATTTTCACTTCATAATTTAAAAATTTTCACTTTATTTTGACCTATCAATTTCTTGCATTTGTAATTGAAAAGCAGAATACAATGCATAAACTAGTAGTCAAAATGATGAGTTAAAATGTTTTTACTATTGAAACAAAAACAAAAGTATGAAAGACTCAGTGAAACTAGAGGTAGCGAACCATAGATGAAAATTATCCCAATGCATAAGGAAAAGAAGCAGTGTCAATAAATCTCCTGATGTCACTAAGGTTCTACACTGTTGTACTTCAACATCAAGTATGCCTACTACCAAGGTTAACGCACTTGCAGTCATCCAGTAGAGGGCAAAACAACCTTTTTACATCAGAAGTCACAAAAAATCCAATATGGGCCATTCTGTGTCAATTCTCAGGAAGTGGTCAGGTCACCCTCTCCAATTTTTCTGAAATTTTACTCAAATTTTCATTGTCCCATATGATGAACATCTACAAAATTAGAATGAAATCTGTCAAGAAATGGTATGATTATGAAGCTTTTTAGTTGGGGGTGTTTAGCCAGGGGGGTTCAAATTGTTCATATTTGGTCATGTTTAAAACCTTATTACTGCCAAACTACATTAGTGAACCCCAATTTTTCAGAGATGCTAGTAACTTTGCCAAATATTGAAAAAATGACATTATCTACATTGTGACTTTCAAAGGTCACGGACACCCAAAGTTGACTGTTTCTAGCTCTTGCTACAAATTTTCGAAAATTTTCAAACCTCACCACGGTTTTATTTCTTGATATTTTTCGCTCACATTTGGAACAATTGTTGCTGATAAAATTATATTTGACCTTACAAAATTGTATTGCAAAATGTCAAAAGGTTTGTGAGATCTTGGGCCAAACTTGACACAATATGAAAGAACTAGANAAGTGGGGTACTTNTGTCACGTNGGTTAGCCATGTCCGCAGTGAAAATATGCATTGAAAAAATTTTCACATTTTCATTATGATATGGCAAGTTTATATACCATACAAAATTCATGAATTGTTCTCTATGTTTCCATAGAGAAAAATTTTGACAAAGTTTGTGCAAAAACTACAAATTTTGTGTAATACAGAGGTCTTAATATTCACTATTTTCCATTATACCATTGTTATTTCACAAATTCATTATTAAATTCTAGAATTCTATTGTGTCTTGTGCAAAGTCAATTGCTTGTTTAACACTTTGGCATCCGGCTGCTTTCAGGGATTTTCAGAAAAAAAACGCCTAAACGCACGTGGCTTTGCGCAGGAATATCTCCGCTCCTGTTCAGGTTACGGACCTGGTTGAAGCGTCAAAATACGCGACAAGCCTTCTAGTCTGCACTAGAAAAAAANTTTTTGCTTAGGGGGTNCGGCTTTTTTGTGAGTGACATCATAAGTGGATGACTTCTAGGCCACCTAGGCCCACTTNGCCTGGCCCTGGGCGCCAACCATGAGGTGCTAATAATTCACTAAGTTTTTACTGGAAACTAGGCCACAATCCGAGTCTTTTGATACTTTGGATGACCTGCTGGGGTTTTGGGTTCAAAAATTATGATGCAAGTTAGTAAAAATATTTGACTAATTAGATAATTAATTCATATTTGGCGTCCACTAGGATTCGGGGCTTTTCGGAAAAAAAACGCCTAAATGCACGTGGCTTTGCACGGGAATTTCTCTGGTCTGGTATGCTCCACAGACCTGGTAAAAGTCTCAAAAGACGCGGCAAGTCTTCTAATCTGCACTAAAAAAAATTTTTTTGCTTGGGGAATGCGTTTTTTTTGTGAGTGACGTCATAAGTGCAGGGCTTCTAGGCCACCTTGACCCACTTTGCCTGGCCCTTGGCACCAACTGTTAGGTGGTAGTATTTCACTGAAGTTTTTACTGGAAACTAGGCTACAATCCGAGTCTTTTGATACTTTGGATGAGCTGCTGGAGTTTCGGGTTCAAAAGTTGTGATGTAAGTTAGTAAAAATATTTGACTAATTAGCTAATAAATTAATTTGTTTATTTTAGATCATAACTTTTGAACCAGAAACGCTAGAAAGTCCATCAAAGGCTAAAAAGACTCGGACTCGAGCCTAGTTTCCAATGAAAATTTCAGAGAAACACTTTGGCCTAGTGGTTGGGCCCTAGGCCAGGCAACATGAGCCAAAATGACCCTAAAATTACTTCAGTTATGATGTCAGTCACAAAAAATCCGCAACCCCCAACCAAAAATTTTTGTTTCGAGTGCAATCTACTAGACTGGCTGATCCGTTTGAGCCCTTGAACAGCTCTCTAGCACAATTGGCGGAGGAGCTAGGGCGTTGGTCAGGCAACTGAAAACTGCTATTTTTTAGGCCGAAATCGAAGTACAAATATATCGTACACCGACTCTCAAAGTGTTAAGTGGAATAAAACTAAAAAATTTTGTTTCATTTCACTTAACACTTTGACGGCCGGTCTACAAATATATCGTACCTGGATTTTAGCTTAAAACCAGCAGTTTTCCATTGCCTTACCAACGCCATAGCTCCTCTGCCGATAGCGCTAAAGAGCTGTTCAAGGGCTTAAACTGATCAGTCAGTCTTCTGGTCTGCACTTGAAAAAACATTTTTTGGTACAGGGTTGCGAATTTTTTCTGAGTGATGTCATAATTGAAGTAGTTTTGGGTCATTTTGGCCCATGTTACCTGGCCTAGAGCCCAACCTCTAGGCCAAAATATTTCGCTGAAGTTTCCATTAGAAACTAGGCTCGAGTCCGAGTCTAGTAAGCCTTTGATCGACTTCCTAGCATTTCTGGTTCAAAAGTTATGATCTAAATTAACAGATTAATTAATTATCTAATCAGTCAATTAGTCGAATATTTTTATTACTTTAGATCATAACTTTTTAACCTGAAACCCCAGCAGATCATCAAAAGACTCGGATTGCAGCCTAATTTCCAATAAAAACTTCAGCAAAATACTAGCACCCAACGGTTTGGGCCCAAGGCCAGGTGAAGTGGCCCAAGGCGGCCTTAAAGTCCTCCACTTATGACGTCACTCACAAAAAACTCGCACCCCGTACAACAAAAATTTGTCAACATCTGTTGCATGTCAACATCTGTTGTTATAGCTTTATTAAAATATTAAAGAAAAAGAACTGTGATGCAAGATATTTTGATGTGACAGTAAATTTTAACCAAATAATAAACATTGACTTTTGTTGACCTAATAACTTTGGAATTGCCTATGGTATCAGCGTGAAATTTGGTTTTCAGACATTGCATAAACTGAAAATTTTGACCTTATTTACTTTTGGTTGCCCACTTCATAACAACACCACTGAGCCAGGCATAAAAAGGTGTACTTGTTACACACTAGAGTCCAGTTGTGATAGAGAATACCCAAAAAGAATGCGACTATCTATGCACTGTAAACCAGTTTGTGGCAGGCTTAAGAATTCCACCCTTACCCAACTACATGTTTTCCACAAATAAAAGTCATTTAAGGACAAACTGGTATCCATGGATTTAACTTCGACAATAACACTGCCTAAACTATCTTTGACAACTGGTATGAACAGATGTTCTTGCATAACCTAACACAAACAAAATACTTACAATGGCCATTGCTGTCTTTTGTTATTGATTTTTATATTGAAACAATTCAATTAAGGCTTTGCACAATTGAAAAGAATTAATATAAACTTACTTGCTGAAACCAATGGCATGATTTCTTTATGTCACATCTCCAACATGTGCGACAAGTGTACATGAGTGAAACTGTACACATGCTATAAATTATTGAAGTTTTACCCTCATTGGCAAGTACTAGTCACTCTAGCAAACAAACAGCAAAAGCATGTTAATTCCAACAAGTTGATTGAAAATAAAATGTACTGTACAATAGGAAGCAAATGATAAACTTATTTAATATATTGCACCAATTTATAATACTATAAACCATTGCTCTAACGATCCCAATTGTCTACAAGCCTATCTGTCTGACAGGGCCGTGCAAGCATGCTGCATAATCAATTTGGTAGGTTCTATTTTACCGCCAATGTTCTGACAGCAACAGATAGGCTGGAGCTATTGTGCCGCCAGTCGAACATTCAGTCTCATGGCATGACGCAATTCGAATAAAAAGGTCAGTTTGTCATACAATCACCATGCTGCTCGTAGCATAGTGGTTATGCTTCAAGTCTGGTATGCCACTGCTTTTCGGTTCGACTCTCACCTTGGTGACTTCCTTTTTCTTTTTTTACTTTTTTCATAACTTTCCAAACTTTTTCCTTAATTAGGCGTTAGGTTTATGGTTAGCTTAGCGTTACGGTTAGGGGTTAGCATTAGGGATTAGTGTTAGGGGTTAGCAATAAGCTTAGGTGTTAGCATTAGGGTTATAGGTTAGCATTAGGGTTATGGGTTAGCATAATGGTTAGGGGTTAAGGTTAGGGTCAGCTTTAGGGTTTATCTTTTGTGTTTGCTTCGTTTCTGCCAAGCCTGTTGATCTTGGCAGCAAAATAGACACTGCCAATCAATTTAATTAGACTGGACTATTTCACACAACTTATGGTATGAATCATAGGTAGATGAATCAATTCATTTGATTCAGTTTGCCATACTGTAGCTCTATTGCCGCATAATTCAAAGAAGTTGATGCCCACCAGATAGCATTTACCATACATTTGTTCTCTGCACCAAGAAACACATCTATCACCGTGCAGTGGTAATGTCTCCCACCACAGCATAATAGGCCTATATATGCTTGTCACTTTTCTGTAATATATCCCCTGTTTTCCCTTATATATTCTACCTCCACAATTGCTCACCCCACCGCCACGTACATAGGTATACTTTTCTCCCACTGTTTTTTGCTGTTGTGTTGTTTATTTTAACTGACATTAATTCAATGCACTTTGTTATTTTTTTTATTACATGTGAAGCGTCTTCAATTAAAAATTAATTGTGCTAGCAGCAAGAGTTGATGCGAGAATTTTTTAATCAGGTCTGGTCATAATGGCCACTGCAGTGAGCTATAAGGGGTTCTGGATCACGTAATCACTGAATTTGGATCTGTATAACATCATAAAGGACTGAGGGCAGATTCACGAAAACATGAAAAGGAAGGACATACAGAAAAATGCACATGAAAACCTCAAGGAAAGCGATTTTATATGAAATTCTAGACTAGCAATTTGCAAAATGCTAAATCATTTTCTTGGATATAATAGCATGAAAAGTTAGCACTTAGCAGATAAAAAACATACTGCAATATGGCAAAAGTTTCTTCACTTTTCAGTGGTAAAATGTGCCGTTGATAGGATTTGTTTAATTACAATCTGCTGGAGAGTGCTAGTAGTCTAAATCTTTCTCTGCACAGTTTTTCATGTAAATTTATGACGTAATAATAGCAGAGCCATATCATCCACACTCCATATCCTGCAAGTGGGGGGCCAACGTCACAGGGGCCCCAAAATTCAGTCCTGTCACCCCTTAGCCACCCAGAGAAAGCTTCGATCCCCAAATTGAAATATGAAGCACCAGAAATCGGTCAAGTTAGGGGGCCCTTTTGAAGAACAGTGCTTATGCATTAGTTACTTTGGGTCCCTTTGAAAGCAAGGCATTTGCACATGCTGTTGGAGGCCCCTTTGAAAGCAAGGTACTTTATAGTTGCAAAGAGAGTCCCGAGGCAAGTGCCTCCCTTAAACACACCACTGTATATAACCCTGACAATGATCTTATATGAGAATATAAAACCAATTGAACACGTTCTGCTTCATCTGATATGCACACTCTCTCATCTGATGTGCGAATGTAAACACTGTAAATTATGTAAAGTTATCTTTATTCTAATGAACACATTGACGTTACTGGTGAGTTTATCACTTCAAAAAACAGATTTCAGGCAATTTTTAATAATTAAACGTAGACACACAGGTTGACTTAAAAAACAAATCTGGGTCAAAAAAACCTGCAGTGTGAACCCTGGTCACATGCGGAAAAATGCCTGCTAAGCTGGTACCGTGAAGTGAAGTGGTAGATGCAGTGTTGCCACTATTAACAAGTTTCCCTTGCAATAAGAATGAAAAATCCCTACATTTCCCTACACAATCTGAAACAAAAAATACAATCATCTTTAGCTACAACATCTGCCAGACCAGATGATCTGGTCTTGAAACATGACATACTATAAACGTCGCAATATTAAGAGTGAAGATCAAAATTACATGTGTAAAACAAGCATCATTATACTTACAGAAAGCACCACTGCATAAACACATGTCAATTTTATTCAAAAAAATTATCTCAATATCTTCTAAGACTAGCCAGCACCTTTCGCAACAAATCTTAAACATAACCCTTGCAACTCTCCAGCTGGTTGCAATTCACAAAGCAAAAGTCTCAGTGATAGAACCAACAGCATCAGAATTTTCCGATTTTTTGAAATATGTTTTCCTTGCTTTGACATGTAAATGCTTAACTCTTTGGTTGACTTCAAAGTTACCTGGAAAATTCTCAAGACTTAAATTACTGCTTCCAAGCTGCACACAGCGGAGCAATCCCTCAGCTTGTTTTTATTGTTATTCAAGCCAGAGAACATTCTTTCAACATCAGCAGTGCTTTTGAGGTAATGCAGTTAGGCTATAGCTAAACACACTGCATAACATAACAATTAGAGCTCGACCGATAAGGTTTTTTTGGGCCGATATCAATGTTTTTCAATTTCATTGCCAATATCCGATGCTGATATTTTTGTAGTACTCAAGCAGTATCTATTTTGCCTCATGAGGCAAAATAACCACTCATGGAGCTATTTTGCCTTCAGCCAAACATTTTCAAACTGCAGCTAAAAGACATTACAGTAACAAAAAAAATACTTTCACAAGTTACAATTATTTCATGAGGCAAGATATACACCCCTGTTTTGCCTTGTGAGGCAAAATATACACTCCTGGAGCTATTTTGCCACCAGCCGAACATGATTGGCTGAACTGGTCACATGACATGTTTGGACAGCAT
>JGI24158J21664_10012721_pt1 | contig 11141 bp, 6 predicted proteins | sample Ectturendosymbi3_FD_21664 | JGI IMG/M metagenome (IMG submission 21664)
CCCTCCGCCAGAAGTAAATTCCATAAGAACAAGTCGCCATAACAATAGCTAAGGTGCACATGTGCGCATTACGCATCTGATGATTGTGCAATAATGCTGCGGTAGTTCTGATTACGCATCTGATGATTGTGCAATAATGCCACGGTAGTTCTGATCCAATTACAAACAATGCGCTATTAACTTGCGTAAGTTGCGTTGTTGCAAACACTGCTTTAGTTAGTCTTGTTTAACAAACGGACAACAGCAATTGTGATGCAACAATGGCGACTGACCATTGCGCTGCTATCCGACCGAACAACAAATCATCGCTTAATGTATTTGTGAAATGTTGGAGCAGCGCTCCCGTAGCTTGTGTGCCACATCCACAAATGCTGGTTTCACATTTGCAACAGCTTGGATTGTGAGATCACAATTATCAGTATGCCTCTTGGAAAATGTTGATTAAGTTAACCTACGAACACAATGTTTTAGCTTGCTTACAGTATAAACCCACACGCTTATAGCCTAATACATGAAGTTAAGAAAAGTAGAAACCCTTTAAGATGTTACTTGCAACTGCTTAGCTAATGAGTAACGATTGCATTTGTAATCATATTAATAATGCCATAAATGCTGCTTAACATAACGCAATTCATTTTTCATGCAAGCTTTTTAAAATTAATCTGCACTAAACTAGGCATCTATTGGTCTTTTGCACCTTAAGTACCAGTCAAACTTTTCGTGCTACCGAAACTTCCGGAAGTACAACAGGAGTTTATTCGTACACAGCACCTGCACGCGGTGGCTTCAAGCATTGCAAAACTTCCTGATGATGCTTTTGTTTCGGTTGTGACGGCCGACGCATGTTTCATGGTTAGTCTTGTCTGTTTCTTTATGAAACCACACCTGCTAGTGTTGTTGTGAGATAACTGCCTTGACTTGCTTCGTTGTGCTTTCTTGCGCAAGTTGTCTGGATGCGGGAGGAATATAAGAGCGTTTTGTCAACTCTTATTCAGGCCGATAATATCAGCCGTTTTAGCCGATACCGATATATCGGTAAAACCCAAATATCGGCCGATATATCAGTTGATCTCTACTTAATATCCTTAGTTTTCTTCCCCAATTCCCCTCTTGGTCAAATTTACTTCCAGGAATTAAAAATTATTTTCATAGTGAGCCAAGTGGCTCCTTCTTGAAAATCACTATGATACAATACCTTACCAATTTGTACTGTAGCCTTTTTACCTTGTGGACAGTGTAAAGAAACCTGCAGCAAAGTTCTTAAGTCGTATTTAGACATGAGAGATGCAACATCTTGCGAAGCCCGGTTGTCTTGTCTGCTTTGTCATCAGAACACTATTCATGCAGAACAAAGTGTATGTGGCTGAGGCATAAGCAGCCTTTGTAGTCTGCAATCTCTTAACCCATTGAGGCAAATCTTTGCTTAGGTGTCATTGTGCTTACAAGCACATCACAGTAAAATGCCTCTTTACCCAAACTTGGCTTTTTAAATTCTGTTTTTTTTTGGCCATAACTTTTGAACCAGAAATATCAGGAAGCCGATCAAAGGCTTAAAAGACACAAATTTTAGCCTAGTTTCCACTGAAAACTTGAATCAAATAATTCTCCTTAGCGGTTGGAACCCAGGGCCTGACAACCTCTGCCAAAAGGCCTAAACCTACCCTACTTGTGATGTCAACCACAAAAAAATAAAACCAAAAACTTCCAAAAAAATTTTAAAATCTAAACTAGAAGACTCATCACATCTTTTTGAAGGTTTGAACAAACAGCTCTCTAACACAATCGGCTGGCGAGTTATGGAGTTGCCAAGTCATGCTAGAAACATGGTTCATGTGAGCTGTCCTGGCTCCAAAGATGTTAAAACTTTAGCGTCCGGCCACTTTCAGGAATTCCCACGCCAAATCACGAGATCGCACATGGATTTGCACACATGTAATTCCGGCGCTGAAAGCGGTAGAGAGCTGTTCAAAGGCTCAAAAGATGCGGCAAGCCTTCTAGTCTGCACTCGAAAAAAAAATTTTGGGTTGGGGAATGTTGATTTTTTGTGGGTGACGTCATAAGTGAAGGACTTTTAGGCCACCTTGGCTCACTTCACTTGGCCCTGGGCCCAAACCTTAAGATTAGTGGTGCTCAAACTTTTTGGCTCGTGGGCCACATTTGTCTTTCAGAAGCCTTCGCGGCCCACAAGAATTAATCATCTCAATAAAAATTATCTTAAATGATTAAAGTTTTAACTTTTGTTACCAATGAAAATTGCTTTGCGGGCCATTCCAGAGGGCCTTGCGGGCCACGGTTTGAGCACCACTGCCTTAGATGGTAGTATTTCACTAAAGTTTTTATTGGAAACTAGGCTACAATCTGAGTCTTTTGATACTTCGGATGACCTGCTGAGGTTTCGGATTCAAAAGTTATCATCTAAAGTAATGAAAATATTTGACTAATTAGATAATTGATTTGTTGATTTTAGATCATAACTTTTGAACCAGAAATGCTAGAAAGTTGATCAAAGGCTCAAAAGACTTGGACTCGAGCCTAGTTCCCAATGAAAACTTCAGCAAAATACTTTGGCGTAGTGGTTGGGCCCTAGGCCAGGTAACGTGAGCCAAAATGACCCCAAAACTACTCTAGCACGATTGGCGAAGGAGCTGTGGTGTTGGTAAGGCAACCGAAAACTGCTGGTTTTATGTCGAAATCCAGGTATGATACATTTGTAGGACGCTTTTGGGGATTTTTGCACCAGAAATCCCCAAAAGTGGCTGGACGCCAAAGTGTTAAGTATATTTGTACAAAACTTTAGCTATGCTTACCATAGGCAAAATAGGCTTTCTTTATTCCTTGTAGGTCAAGTATTTATCCTCTGTGAGGTGTGAAGCCTATATTTGTAAACCATTAAGTCCAAAAACAAAATTGAATTTCCGAAATATATTTGGAATTTGCAAAAATTCATTCAGGAAAATTATTTAGCTTATTACACACAGATGTCAATATAGTGATGCCATAAAAGCATAAAATTTCTTGAATTTAAGCAACAGTTACCATTATGTACTAGAAAATTTCTACAATTCATAAAACAATGCTATAATGCATACAAAGTCAAAATTAAGCAACGTCAAATGGTCGTAACTAGGGCAACCAAAAGTCAACAAAGTCAAATTTTTTTTGCCTTTTCAAAAGTTTTTGAAATGTCCACAAACCAAATTTCACACTGATACCATGAGCCATTCCAAAGTTATTAAGTCAACAAAAGTCTATTTATTATTAGGTCAAAATTTTCTTGCAGTAGAGTTTTTTCTAGTTATCAATATTTTATTAAAGTTACAACAACAGATTTTGATATGTTTTTGCAAGTTTAGATGCAAATCTGAAATAGTAATGGGTTTGTTGCAACTTGTAACGCACTAATGTTTTTTAGCCCACTACTGGACGACTGAATAGTATGTAGACTAGGCATGTCAATGCAAGAAACATGGTCTTGCAGTACTTGTTTTGGCAAATGCTTAATCCATTATGCATATATAGTATTTTAACTTCATAATATTTTCAGATTTGACTCTACTGTAGTTATTAATGCACTTATCAACATATCATGCTTAAACATTGGCTGCCAAGGTATGAATATATTCGTACTTTTGAATTGGCCTAAAACCAGCAGTTTTCAGCTCCTTACCAACCGCATAGCTCCTCTGCCGATTATATACACTAGAGAGCTGTTCAAACCCTTAAAAGGTTCGACAAGCCTCTGCAATGAAAACAAATTTTGGTTTTGGGGTTTTTGTGAGTGATGTCATAAGTGAGTTGGGTTATTGGCCATTTTGGCTCATCTTACTTGGTCTCGCCTAGGGCCCAACTACTAGACCGACGTATTTAGCTGAAGTTTTCATTGGAAACTGGCAAGAATCTGACTTTTTTGAGCCTTTGTTCGACTTTCTAACATTTCTGGTTCAAAAGTTATGATCTAAAATAAATAAATTAATTATCTAATTATGGTATTAATCAATTATTTTGTTTACTTTAGATCATAACTTTTGAACCCGAAACCTCAGCAAGTCATCCAAAGCATCAAAAGACCCAGATTTTAGCCTAGTTTCCAATAAAAACTTTAGTGAAATATTACCATCTAGGGGTATGGGCCCAGGGTCAAATGAAGCTTGCCAAAAAGGCCTAAAAGTACTCCACATACGACATCATTCACAAAAAATCCGAAACCCAAAACCAAAAAAATTTTTTCATTGCGAACTACAAGACTTGTCAAGTCTTTTTAGCATTTGAACAGCTCTCTAACACTTTCAGTGCTGGAGTTATGTCCACGCAAAGACACATGCGAACAGGCTGTTTTCGCATGAACTGTTTGAATTAACTCAGCACTGAAGGTGTTAAGGTTGAACAACCAAATTCTTCAAAAGTTCAAAGTATACTGCATGAATATGCTTCTGAGTTTAACTCAACACCCAAGGATGAATTATTTTGCAAATTTTGTGACTACTAGTGAAAAGTGACAAAAGGTTTATGGTGGAAGCACATCACCGGAGCGCAAAGCATCAACAAGGTTCGTTTCATGAAACAGAAAGTTGTCCAGACAGTTTTGAAACATGCTATACCAACCGAAAACTGCTGGTTTTAGGCCGAAATCTAGGAACAATATGTTCATAGACCGGCTCTCAAAGTTTTAAACAGTGTTCTCTAACTTCTGCAGCCCTGCAGGGTTGACCAGAACTGCGAAAGTTTTTGCTTAGTTTCATGTACATGTATTGCATTTACAATAATTTCTATCTGACAAACATTTTTCAATGTTTTCTTGTTAACGGTTTTTGCATTGTCCTTATGTGACACTATATCAAGAGTTTTCATGTTCAGCATCCACGCACCCAGGGGCGCATCTAGCCTGGAAAAAGGGGTCTGTTGCGGAAGGGCAGCTTTTTATATCACTTTTCAGCATAAAACTACATTTTCTCTTAAGACTAAAAATCGACCGATGAATTTTGCAATTTTGCCAAAGTTTGGAAACCCAAGTTGCTGCTTTGTCTCTGATTAATTAATGCAAATTCTCTGTACTCTTCCTTAGGATGCACAGCCCTCTGGCTGCATCAAGTAGTATGCAGTATGCATACCACTCCACAGTTGTCCCCATAAACTGCTGTATGACATAACATTCGCTCACACGTTTTTGCGTGTGCAGTAAGCAGATGATTGCCTGCGAACAAATCAGGGCAACTAACTACAGTCAGACCTCATTTATCCGAACTGCTTTGTTTCATCAAATAATGTCGGTTTAGCAAGGTATCCGGAAAATCAGCATCAGGCCTGTAGCTACGGGGGGCATTCGAGGGCAATTCCCCCCTTAAATTTTTTTGCCCTTCCAAATTTTGTTGTGCCAAGAAAATTTTTTAACAAAAATATATAATAAAAACAGAAGTCTTGACTGTCTAAAAATGTTTTGGCCCCTCCCAAACCTTCAGACCTGGCTACGGGTCTGGCCTAAGCGAACACTCAATGGGGAAACAGAAACAAACTGTAGGGTGGTCTCAAACGAACTGTCAACTTAAGCATATGTAGACTGCATGTGAAACATGACTAAATGAAACTCTCATAGTTGTTTTTATTTATTAGCAGATCCATATACATAAGCTAGTATGCATTCAGAATGAGATGAAACGCGGAGAAACTGTGCAGGAGACCTATGACTGCGTCCTGCAGGGTCTGCCACTGTTACATTCATCATGCATTGAAAATTTAATAAACAACTATGTAACAGTTGGTGTAATCTGGTTTAGCGTTTTTTTTTCTATTGATATGACATATCCGTTCCTAAATTTCCGAGTCGGTGTCGGACAGCGAGGTTTCCAGATTAAAGGGGTGGAATGCAGGGATTCCGGTTAATCGCAGTTCGGACAAATGAGGTCTAACTGTATTTGGAATAGATAGTGGTATTGATCTGATTGTCAAAACACATCAGAAAATATTTCCAAGTTATCATTGCTTTCGGGCACAGTGCATTTATTACATCACAATTGCTGTTTCTTCCAACAAACATGGCGCTGAAAAGATACTTAGCTTGTCGAACATTCAGCAAATGTCAGTCGTACAGCAATGAGATCTGTTTAGTCAAACGTACATATACTTTGAGTGTAGATAAAGTCTTATAAAATCGATGCTGACAACCAGCTGCACAACTGCATCTGTGGAGCGCGTTGTCTATCAAGATGGCGGTTTTATAAATATATTTGCAATGTCACTGTGAAGAACGATTGAATTGCAATTGCTCTGACTACTTTGCATGGTAATGTAAAAGTGAAAAACTCAAAATCAATATAGGATTTCTTGCGCAGCAAACAACATTGTCAACTGCTTAATTCTAAAAAGGCTATTTTCGATATGCGACACTTGACTGATATTTTGTTCAGATAATACGGCCACAATCTTTGAAGCTAGCTGTCGCGCCTTTCAATATGAGAAGTTGCTTAAAATAAAAATGTAGTTTCAGTGGAAACAAACTCGCATTACTTTGCGTGACCCTGAGGAAAGCCTAAACTTGCATAAATTTGTCATGACCTAGTAGGTGTAAACTGCAGATAAAATTTAGCCCGAAACTACAAAATGAGACGATCGTGATTGGAGACTGTTCTCTCGCCATGAAGCGAAATATTACAAAACAGCTCCTGCGTGTGCGTGGCAGTGTCCGAGATTCCAACAGCATTTGAGCCGGCACTGCCAGAGGAGGAAATTCAGAAACACGTGCGTTCGACGCAATATAAATTGAGTGTTCGAAAACGTGGGTTGTTTCATGTCACTGTGCAGGCGCTATTTAGACAAACCAGTAACTTCGTTGTTTCATAATTATACTATGCAACGTTAGAAAGGAAATGCAAGCTGTTGCCTGTTCCAAAACACCTGCATTAGAGACCTGCAGTGACGACATTTGATGTTTTATCGGCTTTAATGCTGAGTACCTGCAGTGCAAACGGGTCTGTCATGACAGCCAAACAGACCCCCTAGATGTGCCCCTGCATGCACCAATACAAGATTTGCTAAGATTTAGATTGGAGATTATTTTCTTGTGATGTAGGCAGTGATTTTTAATGTGATCTTGAATGTCTTCATACATTTAAAATCTCCCTTTATTTTTGACCTAAACTTTCCTAAGTTGTGTTTTTAGCTTCTAATCATATACTATTTTGATAAAGTCAGTAATGTTGAGTTTAGCTTTAGTGTTGTCAAGTACACTACTTCATTCATCATGTCCAACTGTAGTTTATCTCAAACCACTAGTACATTCTGCAAGTGCTAGGTTGTTATCCTTGTATAAACCATTAATGTGACTGCCACTTCTTGCAATATATTAAGCCTTAGTACTTCTATTTTATCAAATTACCATCTTAACTTTCTTATTCTTCATTCAGACCCTGTTATTGGGGCACAACATCAGTTTCAAATTTTTTGCGAAACCTGAAAATTGACAAGTAACTGAAAAAATGTGCAAAAGAAACATGCTGAAAATTAATCTTGATTGCAGAGCTTTTAAAATTTTATTGTACATCTCATGTGTGATTTACTGTGATTTTTAAAAATAGGGTGCTGGTGTTGAAGATGATTTGCTGTCATTTCAAGTTAACAACAACCTCAAAGTGCAAGTGGCCAATTCGTCAGAGACTTACTCTGAACAACACTTGCATGCAATGAATGGTGATCATGATTTGAGCATGGAACAAGCTGAGGCTCATTCAGTGAAACACCAGGCAGTTGTTAATGTCCATGCTGTGCATAGTGAAACCGAAAATCCTGAAGAACATTTGCAAGTAAGCATTAATTTTTATGCTTGGTTTTTCCCTTTCTGGAGTGTCTTTGCTATAATGCAATTGTATTTGAGCACGCATACATTTTTATGTGCATTTGAAAAGCTTTTGCTCAATCTTTTGTTAGGCAGTAATTTTTTACCCCAAAGCACTCTCTGCAACATTAAAATATTTCTGCGCAGTTTGAATTGGTTGTATTTCTTATCCAAAAGTGTTGAGTTGCTAACAATTATAGTCCATTAACTTCAATTGGACTTTCAAGCACTAATATAAATACAGTACCCCTGTTCCAGACTGCTACCGTATATCCCAAACAAAGCCTTTGTGACCTTCCTTAAATAATTCTTAGATGTGCTTGGACCATTTAATAGCTTTGTCAAAGTGATGAGACTAAATTAATGCTGATTACTTATAGACAATTTGCCAGACTTTTTCATGCGTTTAACCAGAATTGTGATTATCTGTATAAGATAAATATCTGCAAGTTTACCTGCTGGTACTTTTCGGTGAAATCCCAGTTTCTAGCATCCTAATAGCAACTCCACAACTCGCCAGCCGATTGTTCTAGAGAGCTGTTCAAACCCTCAAAAGACTCAGCGAGTCTTCGAGTCTACACTGAAAACAAATTTTTGGTTTTGGGTTTCATTTTCTTTGTGGGTGACGTCATAAGTAGAATAGGTTTTTGGCCATTGTGGCACAGGTTACCTGACCCTGGGCCCAAGCCAGTAGATGGAAGTATTTCGCATAAGATTTTATTGCAACTAGGCTAGAATCCAAGTCTTTTGAGCCTTTGATTGACTTTCTAGTGTTCCTAGTTCAAAAGTTATGACCTAAGAACAACAAAATAAATATTCCCCTATATAATTACTTTGTTGTTTTTAGACCATAACTTATTAACCAGAAATGTTAGAAAGCTGATCAAAGGCTTAAAATGATTTGGATTCTAGCCTAGTTTCCAATAAAAACTTGAGTGAAATACTTCCCTCTTGTGGATGGGCCTAGGGCCAGGTAACCTGAGCCAAAATGGCCAAAAACCTATTCTACGTATGAATTCACTTACAAAAAACCTGAAGCACATAACCAAAAATTTTTTTTTCATAACTAGAAGACTTGCCACATCTTTTGAGGGTTTGAAAATATCTCTTGGACAATGGAGTTGCAAAGTGGCGCAAAAATATTGGCTAATGCGAGATTTGTAGGTGCGATATATTTGTACATTGGCAGCGAATGTGTTAAGCTCTAGTGTTTTACCTACCTGATTAGTGATCAGTCATTACATAATGTTCAATCAATATATTTGTTACACAAACCTTGCCATTAAATGCCATTATTCAGACCTAGGTGATTTTTTTTAACTTGTAGATATTTTTTTACTTGGTCGCTTTTGTCAAACTAGCTATATGACTTAGATCTCAAATGCAAGTGTTGTTTTTATTTACATGCGGTTATTGATATTTTGAAATTTAAGCACCAACAGCTTCATTGTTTCAGAGATATGAAGCCAGGCAAGTATCATCTGGTTCTTTAAAGAAGGTAAAACCAGTGAAACCTCGAATGCCTAATCCTGGCCACCCCCCCAGTCCTGAAATCACACCTGCTTCAACATTTGGAGAAAATCAACCACTTCTCTCAAAAACGTGGGTGTATTTTTTAGTGTGATCATTGCTGTGCTTCAAGTTCACAATGCTTTAATAGTTGACATCTAGCTTTTTGGTCATTTTTTAGTCATTGACTAATTTTTTAAACATTTCCACGTCTGGTCTAAATCAAGCGGTTCATGCCAAAACAACCAGACCGCACATAACTTTGCAAGAGTGTAACTCTGACACCGAAAGCTGTAGAGAGCTGTTCAAAGGCTCAAAAGACTCGGCAAGTTGTGTGGTTTGCAATGAAAAAAATTTGTTTTGGGGAGTGCAGATTTTTTGTCAGTGACTTGTCTAAGTGAAGGACTTTTAGGCCACCTGGTCCACTTCACCTGACCCTGGGCCCGAACCGTTAGATGGTAGTATTTCACGGAGTTTTTATTGGAAACTAGGCTACAATCCGAGTCTTTTCATACTTTGGATGGCCTGCTAGGGCTTCGGGTTCAAAAGTTATGATCTGAAGTAATAAAAATATTTGATTAATTACTTAATGAGACAATTAATTAATTTGTTTATTTTAGATCATAGCTTTTGAACCAAAAACGCCAGAAAGTCGATCAAAGGCTCAAAAGACTTGGACTCGAGCCTAGTTCCCAACAAAAACTTCAGCGAAATATTTTGGACTAGTGGTTGGGCCCTAGGTCAGGTAACATGAGCCAAAATGACCCTAAAATTACTTCACTTATGACGTTGTTCACAAGAAATAGGCAACCCCCAACCAGAAAAATTTTTTTTGAATGCAGACTAGAAGGCTTGCTGAATCTTTTGAGGGTTTGAACAGCTCTCTAGCGCAATCAGCAGAGGAGCTATGGCGTTGGTAAGGCAACCAACAAACGCTGGTTTTAGGCTGATTTCAAAATACGAATATATCGTACCCCGGCTCTCAAGGTGTTAAATGACCAAAAAATTAAGTCAAGTCGGTCATAATGCCTTCTTCAGTCATAAAAAATATCTGAAAACGAAAAATGACAGATATTTTTAAGCTATATCAGACATATGACTGACATATCTCAGTGAAAAGAAAAACCCAGGATAACATGGCCAAATACTTATTCCACTTCAGATGTCACTCACAAAAAAAAACAAAACCAAAAACTTTTTTTCATTGCAGACTCGAAGGCTTGAGTCTTTTGAGGACTTGAACAGCTCTCTAGCGCAATAGGCTGAGGTGCTATGCCATTACTACAACACATGAAATATGCTTGATGTTAGGCTGATATCTAAGTTTTGTAATGCAAAGTACAATGTCATTTTTGTATGATTTTATTATTAATTAATTACAAGCTTTAATTTGTTATATTTTGAGAAGGGTGTAATTGAAATCCATCAGGTTCTTCTCATTGTTAACGATATTAACACTTTTAGAGCCGCCTGGTTTTGGCGATTTTCGCAAAAAAACAGCAGTTTTCGGTTGCCTTACCAACGCCCTAGCTCCTCCACCCATTGCGCTAGAGAGCTGTACAGCGACTCAAACGGATCGGCCAATCTAGTAGATTGCACTCGAAAAAAAACTTTTTGCTTGGGGGGTGCGTTTTTTTTGTGAGTGACGTCATAAGTGGAAGACTTTTTGGCCACCTTGCCCCACTTTGCCTGGCCCTGGGCGCCAGCCGTTAGGTGGTAGTATTTCGCTGAAGTTTTTACTGAAAACTAGGCTACAATCCGAGTCTTTTGATACTTTGGATGACCTGCTGGGGTTTCGGGTTCAAAA
>JGI24158J21664_10012722_pt1 | contig 11141 bp, 5 predicted proteins | sample Ectturendosymbi3_FD_21664 | JGI IMG/M metagenome (IMG submission 21664)
AATAACTTCATGCAATGACGATTTAAATTTGAAACTGTTTGCTTGAAGCGAAGGTTTTTCTACATTACATTCAGCAGTACGCGATGAAATTGTTGTTGCATCATAGATATCTCTGCATAACTGCCGTGCCACTTTTGCATGATATCAGTCTTTTGTTTTTTGAACATTGCTTTAATGTTCGTCAAACGTTCACAATGATGTCGACATTTTACACTGATTTTTAACCAAAAAAGACGTTCCCTAGACTGAAATTAACTTGGTTGTCGTAATAAATCCAAGTGTTTTCAATAATGAGTGGCCTACATAACCGTCAACAAGTGGTGAGGAATAAAAAAGGCTTTTCCAAATCATCTGCAAAATTTTGCAAAATATAATCGTAAACGTTTCGCCAAGACAATGGTTGCTCAAAAAACACATTCCCTAATTAAAAATCAGAAACAAAACAGTTTATTCCCATCTTTGAAATTGGTAGAGTGAACCAAATGAAGCAATTAACACTATATTTTTAGTCCACTTGCATGTTTTCTTGCCCTCAGGAATTTGGACAATTTACAGTAAAAGTTTACTGTAATTGTGTTTCCCGAAAGTAACATACACTAAATGCGCTGAAGTTTAGGCAGTGCTTCCAAACCCCACAGGCATGGCAGCTGAGTACTCCGCATAGCCATGGTTAACAACCGAAAAAAATGTTTTAGATGACAGCTTCTGCATTGAAACGGAATTGCAAGTGGCATTAAGATTCAAATGTTCCAATTAAATTGAAATAAAAACGTTTCTCTTTCCATTGGAATTAAGATCTTCAAGAAAAATATATCAAAACGCCAAAGCTGGTAAAAAACTTGATTCATTTTCCCTAATCAAAGACAATTTACAATATTGTTTCTCTTATTTTGTCTGTTGACAAGTACAATACAAGGCCTTCCGAGCTAGTCTCGCTTGCAGAGCATTGTCAGTCTGAGTAAATGCATCAAAACTGAAAAGGAAAATGCAAGCAAGAAGTAACCATATAGACTCACCAGTGAAATCCAGTTGCAAGATCGGTCATGTGACACAGAGTGACTGCAAAACAAGAAATCAGTGCAGGGGAAAAATAATTACAGGTAAAAACTAAATTGTAAGTCTTGACAGGAATTGTAATAATACGGCAAGGAACAAGGTTCAAATGTCATAAAATATACACCATACGTGACGAAATGAAAATATTACCTTTCTTTACTATCAACACATTTTATTAAATATCTGTTAATTTCTAACTTGGTCCTACAAGTTCCAAACAACATTGTTTAATATGCACACATTGAATGAATTTTAGTTTATTTTTTACTACTACTAAAATAAATTGTTAAGCAAAGCAAACACCAGAATGTAGTGGAGCAAGTCATACAAAAAAATCGCATACAGAATATTTGTTCATTTTGTCACGGCACTAGCACTGCAACCGTGTCACTTTACTGCAACTACCTGGTGTATACAGTACACTGCAACGCACCTACTACGATCAAGCTATCTTGGATGAAAATGGCCTTTGCAGTTTGTCATGGCACATCATCAATTTACTCGTCAATCGTTTTTGTTATGTGTAACTGTCATAAGCATTGTTGTTTTCCATGGATAAAACTTTTTCAGAATTATGTAACGTACAGGTTTGGGTTTTAAACAAAGCATTTTTTCTACAGATGTATTCAATTCGAATTCGTAATTATCACGTGATGGCAAGAGTTAACTCATACAGTGGGGCATTTCCCACACGACTGTGATACACTACACTTGCCTTGGAATTACGCAATAACTCAAGCGCCGACTCAGTGTTTTCTTTTCAACGCTGCTTTTTTATTCCCTTCTGTTAGAGTGAACACACAAGGCGTTCCCATTCTTCATTAGCAAATAATGCGCAATTATTCTATGCGCATTCACCAACTAGTGTGCACGAGTCAACCAAACGTGATGTTGAGAAAATAGGTGCGGGAATTCTCTTTCTCTTTAGTAAATAAAGCGTCGATTACCAGTTCAAAATCACACCGATAGACCTTGCAGTTGCATTGCGAGATGCCTAGAAAACCATGCCTTACGACTAAACAAATGGACGGATTTTGGACATTCAGAAAACGTCGTTATGGTGAAGATAAAATTTGACAAAAGAGAAGATGATTATATTACGAAGGAACCACAACGCGTTTTATCAACCTATCGGTTAAGCGGAAAATCATTTCTCTACACAGTAATCAACTCAAAAAAACGAAACCGGCAGTTTGGTAGTTCAGCTTCAAAACGTTTTGTTAGACGAAGTTGCAGTCACCAAGAACTTCAACTAAAACGTTCTTTCAGGTTAAAAACAGTGATGGGATTCACCCGGTTCGCAAAACCCTGTTCTTGGAATTTCTTCAATCTCGTGAATCGGTTGTTGGCTTAAAGTCAGGCGTTCTCAATTTTTCCCCATGAACACCTTTTACGCATATCATATTTTGACAAACCTCTCATAGACCTGTTACTAACTTTTAATAATGAAGAAAAGACTAGAATATAGGAAAATAATAATTTCCCTGCTAGAATGTACCAGTTGGCAACAAAAAGATCAACCTGTGCGCTTGTATCGGGCCAACCAGCAGGGTCTGCCTCTGGAGATTGTGATAATGAGAGACCTGCTGTTAGTGATCCCTCGAGAAAGAAAACCTGTTAAGTTTTGAATCCCACCACCGGTTAAAATTTTTCTTGGAATGATTCTATGGTTAATAGTGAGTTTCTAGTCTTTTGGCTAATTTTTTCAAACAGATAAAAATGAAATTTGAGCTAAATCTCGTTTCAAAAAAAGACAAACATTACTTTTCGATGCATTGACAACTTTTTTGAAAGGTGGAATGATGATAAACAAACTGCTAAAGCAAGTTGTATTCAATTGAAGAGAAAATGAAAAAAATTGTAAAAACCATTAAGAAATGATTTTCTTCATGATGTGCAACAAACTTTGCTTCCACATTGCAACGTTGCAGGTGATTTCTTAGTTGTTTAAAACCTAGTGAAGGTTCATTCGTCAATAGGTTTTGTCGAAACACTTCCTTCCTTCTTTTTGTTCTGCAGTTGTAGTTTCAGTGCGAACGTTAGTTAGTGTTTACTTTAATTCAGAGTGGTGTTCCATTCGAAAGAAGTTGGACGCGTGCCTAAGTTTCTTGTTTAATTCGCTGTGAGTAATTGCAGCTGGTTGTTACTTGTTTGTCCCGCGCTGGGTTAACCGTTAGTAAAGCTGTTTGCTCAATTTATTTTGGCTGGTAGAAATCTTACTTTTTTCGGTTCTGTTTCAGAAGAGTTGTGGACGATCGATCGCTGTTGAAGGTTTGCAACAAGTGTTTGTGACACAGAAACAGGTGTTTGCGAGGTAAGCTTTTTCGTAGGGAATATGAGACTTCAGATAAGTTGATGTACGTAATTTGTGATGTGTCAGAACAGGCGAAAGGTTGTCGTATGCGCGTTGAAAACTCTGTGATTGCTGGCCACCTCAAAGATCTTGAAATAATGCTGGCACCGCAACACACGTGGAGATCCAAGGAGGGGGATTGGAGCGACCACCTCCCTTAATTGTAAAATAGTACATTTATTCGCTACAATGTTGTACAATTCGGAAGGCACCATTCGCGATACCAGGCCATTTTGTCCCTATTGTTTTGTCACAGCAGTGTTATAAAGTATACTTCAGCTCTTTTACAGTAGCGAAGATGTTATGAGACTTACTACGAAATATTACTGAAATCGCCTTTCTAAACTTACTGGTTTCATCCGCCCCTGCCCTAACAAAGCTGTAACAGAAACAATAACTTCGAACGCAATGAACAAAGAAGACATTTTTCAGTTTATTGTCAAGAAAAAACGTTTTGTCGGAGTATGGCATGTCTGAAAAAATCACTGAAAGAAACGAGTTTTTTAAAAAAGCAATATTTATTCCAGCTGAGATTGATTAAACTCGTTTTTGCACTACCTTTTGTATCTCACGAGTGGTCTGCGACGGCCATGCACACCTGTGTCTCGTTTCATGCATCTGATCTCCTAATAAATACTGCATTAGTGGCTAGCCATTTTCAGAATGGTAGTTGCAGCTTTCACCTGCACCAATCCGTGAAGGTCGAAAAGACTTGGACAATTGCAGCTACCATTTTTTAAGTCTCGATAAGACCCCAAATTGAACCCAACATATCAGTTTGATGGCACATTCTCAACGTACTGTTGCCCCGGTAACAGATCAACGTGACGCTGCCCTGGTTGCGGAACAATAATATCATGATATAGTAGTTGTACCTTGAGTGCTATACGCGTTTGTGCATTGATTGCTGCATTTGCCTGCTGTGATCCTGCTTATGCTGCGTTAATCATTGAATGCCTTGATTGCTGCACATGTGACTGTCACCTCATTGCAGTGTTAGATGTCCAGTCCTGTGGAGGTTTCGAAGGCGTGCAGACGATCGGTTTAACGTGTGTTAGCTGCTATTAATGTCACTATTATTTTTTGTTTACAAATGCAGAGTTATATTAAAACAAAACATTAGTTAACGGGTAAATATTGGACAATGTCAGACAAAAGTTTATCACGCACTGTATATCTTAACAGCTGCATGATGCAATCTAAATTTTAATTTTAGCCTCCTGATAAGATCTTTTCATTTCAGGTTTATTGCACAGAAATATGTCCATGTCTTTGTAACACACACCACACATATGTGAAGTAAAAATAATTAGGGAGACGAAAGTTCCGTCATGTCCTTAATTTTGTGAAAATAAAAAGGAAAAATTCTTAATGTGGCATTTTGTAAGGTAAAACCTTTCAGGGTTTTTCTACAAACAATTGAACTAATGTTTCAATATTTATTTTTTGCTTAATCAAAAAAAATTGATATTCATGATTTACGATATACTTTCAAAGTATGGATTACGAGTGCTGTAAAACAAAATTTTCAGCTAAATCCGTCAAAAGTCGGTTTCGCAGCTGTAGCGACAATGGAATAACAACAGATCTTATCACAAAACTTGTTTCTTCAGACAATTAAGACTGTTAGCTGTAGTAGCACTGCAATCTCTTTGCCAGAAGCAATGCATTCTGATATTTCACTTCAAAACTATCGCAATCACATTTATTTTATAGTCTTCAGTACCTTGATGTAAGTTACTTCATGCTTTTTAACAAACTTTTCCATTGTTTTCAAATTTTTAAAGTGCCGAAAAATATTTTAGTATGTAGAATCTCAATTTAGAAATACAAACAAAATATTTTCAAAAAAATGGATTTTTGGCCTGTGAAACTGCTTGGCTATCATTCGATACGCTAGAAAAAGCAGTCTAAACTCAACTGTGGTTTTCGTGTTATTAGAAAAGCTCAGGTTCAGAAACTACGCAGTTGTCATCATCTGTATATTTCGTAATTGAGCATATTCGATTCTAAAATTGAAACCCAGAGGTATGAGAGCTTGCAACACGTTTTTTCTTTAAAACAAAACAAACTTAGTAATGAATCTGAGTGTCAGTTTGCTATGGTGTTTACGTTACGTTCTTTTTCGCATACTACAGTGTTGATTTTCATCATGGCAAAAACATGATTTGTCTGATATCAAAGCTGAAGCTCATCGTAATTAACAAGTTTATGGGAAATCAGTGCAGGGTATGATTGAAGGAAACCATTGCTATTGTTGCGTAATTTTCTGCCTATTTCTGCGTTCTTGCTGGTACGTTTATTGACTGCATGGTGTTCGTGTTCGCCTCAAGCTTGTGTCAGTTGAGAGTGCTTGAGAGACGTCTTTTCGGTAGTTTTGCTACCCAACACGACGGCCATTTAGGATGAAAATAATGTTATCGTTTTACATTCAAATCATTTCATTGTGCATGAAGACCTTTCTACTTTGTATGAAAAATTGAATGTTATTTCTTGCGAAGAAATCGTCTTTTTGCGAAGAAATCGAATGACATTTTCAAACACACAAAATAAATTTAATCAAAAACATACATGGATCATTTTTCAAGCAACATACAAATTGTTAATATTTAGTTATTATTTACTTTGCACATTTTCCTTTGTACGGTTAAAAGCAGAAGCTTGAAAAGCCTTTCTGTTCGTGCAAGATGCACGTATGTAACTGAGATCTAGAGTCTTGCATGCCTCGAACATACAAACCATCGAAACTCTGCAATGGTCATCGAACGTCTACAAGCAAGATTCATCAGCTACAGGTTCTCGTGCGAACACAAGACGAATGGTGCAATTTTGAAGTGCACTTGTACTTTTACACATGCATACAAGCATGGAAACTACCATTTTCCAATCGAATGTCATTTATGCAATTGATTAGAATCGCTGTCTGTGTTTTGTGTGTAACATAACATGACGCCACATTAAATGTTTAACAATTAAGCGTTTTTCCCAAGTAACGAAAATATTCACGATTAGACAGTTCACAAGTAATTTTCAGCCGTTTGAAAGAACATTTTCACTTGATCCACCACTTCATCAACTTCTTTCTGATCATAGTTGTCATTTTCGTCGAACTCAATACACCTAAAAGCAAATTACAGTTTAACTTCAAAGACAAAAATGTTAATCTTTAGCACGTCAAGGATTTTGTCAAAGGAAATTAAGGATTTCTAATGCATTCAAGTTTTGTGTATCAACCATTTTTCTTCGAAGGGTTTTTGCTGTTTCTCAATAAAATGTTGTAATGCAAATGATGTCTTTTCATCTGTAATTCAAAAGTTATTCTTTATTGTACATTTCTAGCGTGCCTATGAAGGCAGGACAAAGCTGCAATTGTCATCGGCTTATTTTGATAAACGTGCATTCCATACTTTTGTCTTCAAAAGATAATGGTATGTAAAAGAAAAAAGAATTAAATCAACAAAAATGCGTAAAGAATAACAAAATAACGAACAATTACCCAAGCTATGAACACGGACTCAAAGAGGAAAAAGGAAAAAATTGCGATTAACTAGATTTGGATTAGTTCAAATTGGAATGTTGGATATATCGACAATACCAAACACTCCTGCTTGAACAGAAACACCGAACGAACATCTTTTGGTCAGACCTATGATGGCAACTTCTTTCAGAACACTCGTGGGTGTCATTGAAAATAGGAGCTGATATGAGTTGGAAGCTAAAGGCATTCAAAGATAGTAAGATATTTGGCCATTACAGCAAAACATTAACGTATTCGATTGTGGTGGCCATCAATATTGGAGTTACTGTAAATTAAGTACGCACAACATTGCTGTTGTGTGGGAATTACAACTATGCGAATTCCAATTGTTATGTGGTTGTTTCAAGAATGTTAAATAGCTCACAGCGAAATTGGCGACAACTCAAAGCAACAAAACGCAATGTGCAGCGACGTGCAGTTTCTCATGTGAAAAATCGTGAACACACTGTTTTTTGCGCAAAAGTACCTGTACATTGATATGAAAAAGCGATTAATAGTTGGAATACCTTTTTTTTGAACAAATGCAGAGAGTAAGGAATGACAGGCTTTGAGAATTTTTGTCACAAAATGCAATAAGAATGTGAAACCAGTGATGGGCATATAGGGGCGTCAAACCAAGATCACTAGAGGTGTTCGCATTTGATGTGGCCTTGAGAATGTGGAGAATGTAACGCATTAATCTATTTGGTAACAAATTGCAAAATTTTCGCCTAGGTACCGCACCATGTAATAATATCCTTGGCAGCATCCACTCTCCTTCGTGCCTTTTCGTGAATAACCAAACTTCGCATTTCATCATCAGAAAGATTCGGGTTTTTTTTCAACCACTTTTTCTTGAGATCTTCTTCTTCTTGAACTCGCAGACTTTCACCGAAAACCGCTTGCAATTTTTCTGACATTGTATGTTTAACAGCTAACCAAATGCATACTGCCACTGGAATTTGCCTAGTCTGGTCGTACACTGGAACGCCTTCCATCTGAAATTTGGCAAACTCTTGGAGCAGCCCAATGAAGGCTCGTCTGTATTCTGATTGTGAGCAAATGATAGGTTTTTGAAGAAATGTTTGCAGCAAACCTGGTAGCGGGGAACGAATTTCGGCGAGTCTTTCAACGGTGTAAAAACGTTTGTAATCGGGATTGCGTTTTGACAGCTCGCAGCGTTTCTTATCAAAGAGTTTTTCATAATATCGACGTTTACTATCCGTTGTTTCTGAGGGAGACTTCATTTCAATCCAAATGTAGTTGAACATCAGAATAGCTGAGTCGGCTTTACCGTTGATTGTCAAGATGATAGCGTCACCAGGTGAGATTGCCGCTTTATCACGAAACAAAGCAACTAAAGTACGCAAAAGCTGATTACCACTCGTCAAGTTTCCAATTTCACATTTCTTCCATACGAAGTTATCAAAGTGAATCACTTCACCGCGATTGTATTTCCTGCGCCTCAGAACATAGTTCAGTTTTTCTCGAAAATCGCCTTTAAAATCTTTGTAAATAATAACTTCTGGATGCTCTAAATGTTCTGGAAACTCTACGGCATGTGAAAGATATATTAGAAGTCTATCCAGTTTTCCACGTTCTTCTTCATTTCTTGTCATTGCATACAATGACAAAATACAGTATACAAATAACAAAACTCACAACCTGCCCAAGAGACACAAGCCTGGCATAAAGAATTGCAAGGTCAAGGGTGGCTCGCATCAATTTAACCATGCTAGTGGTTTCGAAATCGACAATTTAAGATGTTTGCTTGCTTGTGCTATAACACGTCGTAGAATTTGAATGTTAGGAGGCTTTGCAACAAAATAGCAACACAAAAAGCGCTTTCTTTTCACAATTACGCTGTTCCAGCAAAGCTAATTCGCGAATTCAAACCAAAATTTCGTTTTGAACTAAACACTCGTTCATTCTTGATTGCACACTTTCTTTGTGAACAAGGCAAACTTTCCATGAGGTAAGGATGAGGTAAGGTTTACTTTAAATAACGTTCAAACACAGCGTCATAATGTACACTACCAGGATTGCTTCTTGATTTATGAATTGCTCTGATAAAATCGCTGGAAGGTATTCGATCGGCTAGTTACTGTACTGTAGTGAACACTAGATACGTATTGGGGCATATGTTTTCTGTGACTGTTTCAAAATCAGCATGTTTAATGGTTATAGCAATAACTGCCTGCAAGATATAATAAACTTCCATCATGGCTTAGTATCTATCTATAATCTATAAAAATCAGAGTAAAAATTTAAGTTGAGTAACGATGGAAGGATTATAGAAAGATTTTTTTCGGGTATCCATGGTGTGGAAAATTGCGTCGGTCACACTGCACCTCTGCACCATACCGACCCGATATATGGCATATCTAACTACGGAACTGTTCTTACACTTTCATCCGTTTCTTAATTCTTCTAAAATCTACTACATAAACAGTTGTACAAATACTTAGAGTCTAACGATCTGCCTTTCAATCGACATTACGGGTTTCCACAAGCACCACTCTACCACTTCGAATCTGCTTGGAGTGTCTCACAGACTGCGGTTATACATCAGATAACGGTTATTCATCACGCGTGGTGTTCCTGGATATTTCCAAAGCATTTAACAAAGTTGTTCATTTCGGCCTCCTTTTCAAGCTGCAACAGTTAGGTGTAAGNTGATCGNTTTTGAACTTAATGGAATCTTACCTACTAGGCAGATNCCAGTTTGNACAAATGTCAGATTCCAAGTCTGANATATTGCATACGAATAGTGAAGTTCCGCAAGTTTCCGTTCTTGGTCCCTTGCTTTTTCTGGTGTATGTAAATGACATTTCAAAAAATATNAAATCTTCTATTTCCCTCTCTGCTGACGACACCGTTCTATTTTACTCCTGAAAACGCCCCTACAATCTACATAGCGTTTTGTCAAGTTATTTGAAAAGTTTGCAATCTTGAGCTGGCCTATGGAGCATCAGTTTCAATGCATCTGAAACCCAAGTCCTTACCTATCTTTCAATGTTTCTCATCATCCATCTCTCCAGTTAGCTAACCATCTGTTATTCGAAGTAGGCTCTCACAAACATCTTGGTCTTATTTTGCATCGTTTCTTATCTTGGCATACACACGTACTATAATCGTATCACAAGGCTATCACCAGACTGAACGTTCCTAAAAAATTTAGATTGCCTTTTCCAAGGTACGCAGTCCTGAAATTTTACCGTACCTATATTCTACCTCCATTTGATTACGGTGATGTTAGTTACAACAGTACATCCACTGCCGGCACTTTTCGTTTGGAAAACGTACAAACATCAGTTGCTAAACTTATAATAGTTTGTATGCAAACCACTTGGCACTCGAAAATCCTGGAAGAACCGTCGATATCACTTCTGCACCTTTGTCGAAACTGCCACATTTTATCTGCTCTGCACAAATTTGTTCTTGGACCATGTCCTACGTTTTTAGCCAATCTAACCCCTAACCACTTCCGAGACCTAAGATAACACTTTCTTCGTCATGGTATGAAATGTTTGACATCCGTCATGTCGAACGCATTTGTTCATAGTTGGTTATTCCTGAAAGCTACAAGACTGTGGAATTCCTTACACATGTCTGTCAAATCATTAGGACCAATTCCTTTTTTTGTTCCAAAGTGACTGTTTTAATCTGTGGAAAGTCGCATCAAGCACTGCATCTCTGTGGCGTGAACCGCGAGCCACGTCCTGCCTGGCTGTGGATGCTTCGCTTACGTCACGGTCCACTGAACCCAGACTATAAACACCATCGCTTGGGTTTGTGTGGCCTTTCCATGACTGAGACTCATGTTTTTTTCTACATAGAATGCGAGCAGAAAGATTCGTCAGGTTTTGTTAAATTCTATGAGAAACATTATTTTGAAAGACCAGATGTTCACGTTATCTCAACTAAACCCACTCAGTCAAGTTTGCATGGAATCGCAAACTCTTGTTTGGCCCCGATAAACTGAAACGCTGTTTCGCATTGCAGTTAAATGATGCGGTTTGTAACTTTCTTTCAACAGCTTTGGCGTCGTTGCATAGAATCGTGTTTCGTGCGCCGGGAGCCTAACATTCTTTCATGAACGTTCGATTATCAAACTAAGTTTTGCCTCTTCATGTAACATCTTTTTACGTCTTTATTCATAACATTTTGCCATCACAATAAGGTACCAGCAGATGGCATTCCAGGCTCTGACCT
>JGI24158J21664_10012725_pt1 | contig 11139 bp, 7 predicted proteins | sample Ectturendosymbi3_FD_21664 | JGI IMG/M metagenome (IMG submission 21664)
AGCAAAGAAATTGGTTAACTATCACACTTTCCTCGATGAAACGTGAAAATGCAATTAATTGTGCATGGTTGCTGATGTCAGGTTCATAGATTTGTAAAGCGAACTGACATGCTTGGCCGTTACACTTTGCTCAATGTTGTCTGAAAGGTCAATAATTCTTCTCTGATTAGTATAGTTTGAAAGCGGAATTTTGCTAATTTCTTGTTCAGTTTTATAACCGAGCGTAACTTTGACCATTTTTGGCATGCTGGAAGAATCACTGATTCAGCAGGCTCATGAGACTCTGATTTAAGTGCAATAATTTCTGCCACCTCATATGAAGCTGATTGAACTCTTTCTGACACAATCATTGCTTTCTGAAATATTTACTTTGCCTTGAATTAGCTTGCAACAATCTTTGGAAATAAACGATCGTTTTAGTTTGAAGGTTAGAATGATTGGTAATGCAGTGTCTTTTCAAATTACTTGGAACCATTGTTTGAATGGACAACTTCTGACCGCAAACAACACATAGCGGGGCTATAGGCATTTGTTCATCTCCAGTCCAGTGAAATCCAAATTTTATACAATCGTCACAGTAAAACCGGCGAAAATTTGCTTTTTTTCCAACTGATCGATTCAGATCTTGATAGTTGTTTATTTTCCGAAGACTCACCTTTGTCACTATCAAATTTTCTCTTGATAAACTTATCCATGAACTCAGCGGCGTGCAAGTGTGGGTCCGCAGATCGTTGTTCAGACTCGAGGCGACACTCGCGCTCAACTTACGTTAAAAAAACAACCAGTCTTACCTAATGAGCTAGCAGAATACAGTCAATAAGAAACGAAATTCACAAACGAGAAACTAGAAGTCAGCAAGTACAAGCACCAGGTAGGCTAACAGTCGCTTTACCCTTAGGAAACCTTATGCTTGCCCGCAACACCATAGTTTGTCCGCAACACTGTCGCTTCGCGGCACGGTAGAGGAGTCCTCGCGGCACGGTACCGTGCCGCGGCACGGCGTCTGGGAATCACTGTATTAATGTGTAAAAACGAACAGAAGCCGGAGACGGATCCATGCTATGATAAAAGAGAGCTCCGAAACTGGAGCCACACTCATGAAAACCAAGAGCTCCGGAGCTGGAGCCGGAGCTATGTTCATGAAAAGAAGAGCTCCAGAACCGGAGCTGGAGTTGTGTCATTTTTTACGACATCTCCGCAGCTGTGGTTCAAAAATTGCTGGATTTTTCTGTGCAACTATTCGTCGTTTACATTGTCTTTGCAAAAGTCGCATACATCGGAGATAGTGCTTCTCTCTGCAGTACAACTTACAGTAGAACTGGTTCAACTTGGGTTGCGACTTTAAGTGTTCTATTCCGTAACTATCTGAAAAAGTTTCCCTACTACATTTGCGAATAATGTCCTTGTTCTGTTAACAAAAAACAGTTGAATCAAAAGATGAAAAATTGGTGGCAGTGCCGCACCCCGACCAAAGTGGCACTCCCGTGCTCGGCGCCAATGCTTAACCCCTACTTGTTTAGTTTTAAGAAAATACATTGTCCTGAAAAGATGACGTGATGGGGATTTTGGATTTCAGATTCGGAACATTTCAACTGAAATAATCCTATAGTAATGCAGTTGTTACCTTAATCGTGTATCAAAATGTTATCGCTGAAACTAGGGCCGTAACCAGCTGATATTTTTGGTGGGTGCGAAATGATTGTAACTTGTTTTAGTCGTTAACAACTAAATATGTTTTTGAAAATTTCACGGATGAATTTGCTCAGTTCCCTCCTGCCCTCCTGTTTGCGAGTTTGGCTGAAGCATTAGAAATATAAAATAAACATTTGGTTTTAATTAAAATAAAACAAAGCATTTATAATGTGTAACACATTTTTTTGAAACATTTATTTGTAAAATGAAACATATTTAGTTTTGAAAAATTTATTTCTAAAATAAATCGTATTTATTTTTGAAGCGTTTATTTGTAAGATAAAACGTATTTATTTTTGAAACATTTATTTGTAAAATAAAACATATTTCTTTTTGGTCGACTTTCCTCATATACCATGTTAAATATTGTTTGGCTGAAGCATGAATAATGCAATGTTGCTTGTTTTTTATTTCTTTGTAACTTTTGGCTCTTTTGCATTTCATTTTAACCAGCACTTTTTACTTGACCTATTTTAAGTGTGTTTCGTGAATATTTTGAAAAAGGTAACTTTGTGGGTTTCAAACCTTCACCAACGTGCAATGGGTCATCATGGAAGTCAAAGATCATATGCGATGGTGAATATGACTGTCCTGACAACAGTGACGAGAAAATGTGCGATTGTCCTTCGTACAGACCGTTCGAATGTGATTGTTACCAATCTGATGATGGCTGTGCAGGGAGAAAGTTGGGCTGCGTCGGACAATCGAAATTATGCGATGGTTACAACCTATGTGGTGATTGGTCGGATGAAAAGTTTTGTTTAAACACAAACCTTTATTGTATAAACGATGAGTGCGTTGAAAGGTGGAAAGTAAATGATGGAAAAATAGACATGACAGGTGGATATGACGAGTTTGTATGTTGTGCGACCCAGGGTCATAAGTGTGGATGCATTCCAAGTAATGACAATTGTATCACATATGGAAAGTGCATTCCCAACGTTTGGATTGGCGACGCAAGAAATGACTGCAAAGTAAGCCGCAGTGACGAACCATGCGAAGCAATGAAAGTTTGGTGCGAAAATTGCGAGGTTGTAGTTAATCGATGTTCAACGAATGAAAACAAAATGTTTTTGCTGCAAAATTCTAATGAAAAATCTACAACGTGCCACATGAACAACCCATCATTCCATCACCTGAACTTATCAACCAAATGGATCTGCATTTCATCTCTGTGTGGAAAATGTCTGGGAGAGATCTTCCAATGTGAGAACGGGCACGTCATCGACAATGCCCATTATTGCGACACAAAAGTGCAATGTGATGATGGGAGCGACGAACAACAGCAGAACTTTGGTTTTCGATGTTCAGGAAAGTCAAGAAAAAGCATTTGTGTTTTGCCGCAGGAAAATCTTTACGATTCCACGTCTCAGTGCGCAGATGGTTCAGATTTATGTTTCAAAGATGGCGAGTTGCGATGTTTTTTATGCTTGGATAAAAAACTCATTATCTCACCAGAACAGGTTTGTGACCGAAATATCGACTGTTTTGATGGTTCTGATGAACTCTTGTGTTCCAATCAATCAATTGCACAAGCACTTATTGGTAGTGAGAAGTCAAGATGTCCCCCAGGCCAGATGCATTGCAATAGTTCCACTGAATGTGTGGCCATGGACAATGTTCTGTGCAATTTTTCATTTGAATGCAAAGAACAAATCAACCGAAGGTTTTGTCGTCACGAACAGCGATCCAGTGGTTTAATGCGGTGTTCAGCCATACATGCGACTAACCTCAACCTCATCACTGCACTTGCCACACGATGTGACAACAGGCCAGAGTGCGGGGGAATGGAAGACGAATGCGAGTCACAGTGTGAATCTCGACCGTCGTTTTGTGATGATAAGTGTGGAAATGAAAGTCGCCATTGGTTGGTTGGAAACCTTGTGTGTGATGGATATATTAACGTGGTGGGTTCAGACAAATGCAATCGAAAAGTGGAAGAAAACTGTCCGATGAGGTTTCCATGCAAAAGTAAAGGAATGGTCAGCATCGACATACGTTACTATTGTGACGGCATATTCCACTGTGACGATCATTCTGACGAAACTAGCACCGATTGTCTGAACAAACGATTCAACTGCACAGCAGCTGGAGGCGCCATTTCCATCAGCAAAAAGTTTGTTTGTGATGGAATTAAAGACTGCGACCAGGGAGAAGATGAAAATCGTCAACTGTGCAAAGAGAAAAGATTTTACTGCGAAAGTGGGAAACCAATATCAATCGACCATAAGCTTGTTCAAAATGGTATGAAAGACTGCGATAAAGGTTCAGACGAATGCCAAACTCTATTTTCAAATACAAATGAAATGATCGCCAATCCTGTTCTTCGCTCATTGTTTTGGATCATGGGTTTTATGGCGTTGATTGGAAATCTAGCCGTAAATATTCCAACATTAATAGAGATGGTTTTTGACAATAAAAGCAATACCTCTGTTGACAAATGCAATAGTTTCGTAAAATTACCAAATAATTTCTTTATTTTCAACCTTAGCATTTCTGACTTTTTAATGGGCGTGTATTTGTTAGGAGTTGTTTTTCAAAGTGTGAAATATTCAGGACACTATTGTTTTGTTGATAAAGAGTGGAGGTCAAGCAATCGTTGCACGATACTTGGCACAGTTGCAATTTTATCATCAGAAGCATCTGCTTTCATTATGGCATCCATGTCCACCTTCCGACTGGTTTCAATTTACAAACCATTCCTGGCCCGTAACATGAAATTCAAATGGATCGTTCTCGTTGGAGGTTTATGTTGGGGGTTTTCTTTACTTTTTGCCTTTCTTCCATGGATTCAATCAAAATCTGGTTATTTTGTGTCTCAAGTTTGGTTTCCCAACCATTTCTTCAAATCTGATACGATTTCCAAACATGAACTAATCACCATAACCAATCAAGTTTCTGGCTCAAGTTTCACACTGCAGTCTTGGTTCAAAGTCAAGGAGACAATTTTAGATAAGTTTGAATACAATAAAATAAAAGCGGAGTTTGGGTTTTATTCTCAAACAAGTGTTTGTATGCCACGTTTCTATGCTGATACCAAAGAAAGTGCCTGGGAATATTCCATTTTTCTCATAACACTTAATTTCTTGCTCTTCATCTACATGGTGGTCGTCTATGTAATTGTTTACAAGAAAGCCACTGTCACGAAATTTTCCATATCTAAGAAAAATCGGAATGAAAATATGCAAAAAAGAATTTTTAGACTTTTGCTGACTGACTTTTTCTGTTGGATTCCAGTTTGCATTATGGCCTACTTGAATATTGCAGGGGTGCCTTTACCCACCAATGCTTACATTGCAAGCGCTGGATTTCTTCTTCCAATAAACAGTGCCGTGAACCCATTGCTTTACTCTCCGCTCGTTGGTCAGTGCATGTCACGTGCACAAAAACTCATCACCGACAGCCTGCTTGTTATTTGTCCACGTCATGCCAACAACACCACAAAGTTTGATGGCACTGAGCAAATAAGAGAAAACAACGTACGAGCTGTTAGTGGTTGCACAGTCCAACTTAGAGAAATCCGTACCAGCTGTCAGTAAATTTGCACATATGTTTGATAAGCCACCATTCTGAAAGCAATTTCTGTTGGGAATACGAAGCTGTAGTTCTGCGGAAGCGCGGAATTTGTGAGGTCTCAGAATAGGCAAAATGTTGTCAGTTACGCATTGAAAAACTTTATGAGTGCTAGCTCCCCCACTGCTCTCAGTAAAACTTGATGTCGCACATATAGTTTCAAAATGGTGAGACTGTGAAAAGTTTCAAAACGCATGTGTTTGAAAGGTTTCCAAATGATCTGTTTCGCTGTTTCTGGTCGGAGGATTTGTGAATTGACATATGACAGCTGTAACCTAGCATTGAACGTTACCCTGGGAATCATTTCTCGTTAATTTGTGGACTTTCGCACGAATCTGCGTAGTGATGCAATTTTTAAACCAGGGGTCTCAAACTCAAATTGATCCGAGGGGAAGTAACCCGAGGGGCGCATTGTGACGCTGTTGCAACAGTGGGGGTACCTGAACCTTACTAAAAACAGCTTTTACATCTTATGTCCTGCGAAAGGTTACAGGCATGTCATTTCTATCTACAGCCGTCTCTACATTCCTTGTTCACTACATTTATTGTTCAAGTTCAAGGAAATTGTTCACTCGCTGGCCGAGCACTTTTACGCTGGTGAATAAACTAAATAGCTTAAATGTTAATTATTCGAAAATTCCCAAAAAGCATCGCGGGCCGCGTGTTTGAGACTCCTATCGTAAACTATGTTTGTGTCCATTGTGTATGTGGCCGATTAATGTTTGTGAACTTCGAGTTGTTGCTCAGCTGAAGCATTCTGTGTATTGCGTGTTCGAGAAATTCTGTACCGTGAGCAGTGGCATAACCAGCCCAAAATTTTGGGGGGAGCCAAAAAATTTGTTTTGGGGGAAAACTGTTTGATTTTAGGCGAGCAACTATATTTTGTTTGGGATACCGCCTATCAAAGCACATAATGATTGGATATGCTAAAAATGTGGGGAAGCATGCAGTGTTCCTTCTAACAAAATTCTATACTGAGCAAATGTTTGCTTTGTTGCTCAATAAGCGCATGCAACTGCGCCACCATGCAGACACGCAACCAGTGAAGCGTTCCAAGCGTTAAAAGGGCAATGCGATATATATATATATACAGTATTGAATTTGGAATGTTGGAAGTGCGCGAGAATGAGATAGCACTGCGCAAATTGTCTGGTGGTACTGCGCAGTTGCGCACCTTAGAGGGGAGACTGGGGTCATGCCCCCTTAGCTACGCCTATGACAGTGAGTACGTGTTGTGCCCGGTGACGTATTTACGCATAGGCAAAATAGGTCATGGCCTAAGGCCCCGCACAACTCCTTCCTACGACGACTTGTTATTTACTTAAAATTTGAGAAACTGCGCAGAGGCATAACTTCATAATTTACTTTGAAACGAGCGAAAACGCAAACGTCTACTCTAGGCTGTTATCAGTACCATAACAACACGATTGTTTGCTACGCAATAAAAGAATGACAATACTGCTCTGCAATGTCAGGCGGTCTTGCGATGTTGCGAGATTTTTGTCACCAAAAGATTGAGCATCAAGTAAGAAAGTGCAGTGTGAAAGGTTTGATACTTAGAAACATGGCTGGGCGTGAGAGAGGTGCAGGCTGTCTGTATTCAAGTGGCTACAAGCAGTAGCGTAGCCAGCACCCAAAATATTTTTTGGGGGCAAATACTTTGTCTTGAAACAGGCAGCAGTATTTTGTTCAGGACACTACCTGTCAACGCACAAAATGACAAGATATACTATAAATTTGGGAGCATGACCTGTCCGCCCTTGCTACGCCTATGGTTACAAGAAACGAATGTAAAAGAAAGGACTTCCTTGATGTTCAATATTCCACTGACAAAATCCTCGCAACAGCACAAGATAGCCAGACACTGCAGAACACCATTAAGTAGCAATATTGTCAGTATTGGATGCTACGTTTTTATTGTTGCGAACTAGATCGCCCACAAACAGAGATTTCTTGTTGAAGTCCTATATGTTAGTTGAATAAGCTAGAACAGTTTCGCGTAAATTTTACTTGGAAAAATGTGTCTACATTGCGCTTACTTCATGTGGTTAGCTGAGGGTGTTGCGACAATACTTTGCTTTGCAAAACTTGTCTTCATACTGTTTGCCATCAGCCTATATCGTATAGTATTAAAACACTATATTTTGTATTGCTTGGAACACGACAGCTTAGAAAGGGCATAAATAAACTCTGTGTCCACTAAATGGATTGTGCTTGTTTGGTCCATAGAATATGTGGTTACAATAACAAAGGAGTTTACGTTCAGCTAATCAGGTCGACAACTAGATGATATTTTCGATGGCGGCAATCCGTTCCCGCATGAAAATGTATGTATACCGTATTCACTTCATTGTTAGTCCCCTTGATTGTAAGCCGCCTTTGCTCGTAATCCGCACGAAACGGTGTTAACAAATTAATGTAAGCCGTCCTTGATTGTAAGAAGCACTTGAACAAAGTTACCTCAGCCTCTGAGATACTTTCGCAGAGTAGCGCGTTTCGCGTTTAATTGGCAACCCAGGTAATGATGTTTACACCACTATAACTGCCTTCTGTTGATCGTATTTCTTCCTGTGACGGATGTGAACGTTATTCTCAAGAGAATAGAATGCGAAAAGAGACTTTGGTCAACAAAATTCAACCAAAGAAAGACTGAGCGGTATCTATACCTTTCCATAAGGTAAAGAAATAAAAAATATTAAGCCGCCCCTTGATTGTAAGCCGCCTTTGATTATAAGCCGCATGAAATAATGAAATAAAAACTTTATAAGCCGCAACTTACAATCGAATAAATACGGTATCCGAAAAATAAACCTACAAAAGAACGCTGTTCTTTTTGCTACTCATGTTGTTGCGTAGCATTTGCCACCAGGTCTTAAATCAGCAGATAAATTCGATCTTCTGGGATTATTTTATTATTTTGCCTACATTGAACTGAGTCATCGCACAAGTTTGTCAGCCACCGACCTAATTGAGGGACTTGAAATTTGCCTAAATGCAACTGACTTTACTTTTTGTGGAAAACACTACAAACAAGTTTTGGGAACAGCAATGGGTTCCCACGTATCATCAGTACTGGCAAACTTAGTCATGGAAAACATCGAAACACGAGCTTTAGAAACGTTTACAGACCATCCACGTTTGTGGAAAAGGTATGCAGATGGCACTTTTGTAATCATGATGAAATCAAAACTGTCTAAATTCTTGACACATCTGAACGCAATAGACAGCTCCATCCCATTCACTACGGAAAAGGAAAAAGAAGGATTCCTTCCGTTTTCAGACCAATTGATTGAGCCTTCGCCAAGTGGCCACTTACTCTCAGCAGTATATCGTAAGTCAACCCATTCAGATAGATACCTCAACTTTAGATAAGAACATCCTATGCAGCATAAACAATCAGTGGTTAACACTCTTCTCGAACGAACTAAAAAACTTTTCTCCACAGCCCAGGACCTGAACCGCGAATTGAAGTATGTGAAAGGGACTCTCTTGTTGAATGGGTGCCCGAAATAGATATTTAAAAACAAATAGAAGAAACAACACAACAGATCACCTGAGTTTAGATCTAAAGTCATTTTACCTTACATGGCCGACTTGGGAGAGACTTTAAAACGGATTCTGGAAAGACATCGTATACGAACTATTTTCAAACGTATAATTAAACTTAGTACAGTCCTCTCCAGGAAAAGATACCGCCCTGCTAGCAAACGTCGAGGCGTCGCCTATAAAATCCCATGCGGGAACTGCGAACACAAATACATTGGAGAAACGAAACGAAGCCTGAGTAAAAGAACACCACAGGGATACCTTACCTAGAAATATCCTTAAAAAACCAGAAAAAACAGCGTTAACAAAACGTGAAGCCGAAAGTGGCCTTGGTTTCCACTGGGATTGCGCCCATGTTCTACATCACGTAAATAGTTATCATAAACGCATTTTTTAAGAATCTTTGTATATTAATTTAAAAGCTAACACCATGAATGATAAAAGCACAAACTTTCCAGCTATTTATTACAATGTTAACGTGAATGAAACTTATCCGTTACCGTACTTCTTTGAGTTTTGTCTTCTTATTGACCGCTTTTGTGCCTATAGATTTGCTAACCCTCACCACGCAAGTTTAACATTTTTTGATCGCTACTTCACAATATTTACTTGGTCACTTTTTTGTGCATTTCTATGTAGACTCTACTCTATTTATTGTGTTGTTATACATTATCATTTCCCAGCATTTTTATTTTAAATTTCTGCATCTTTTATGTGGCATGCTGTCACCCATTTCCTGTTACGTCACCTGATGGCCAGTTTTGCGTTTTTTGTCTCTGTATGTCATACAGCTCACTGTTTCTAATTATTGGTAAGTTGCATGTTATGTATGGTTAAAAAACATTGCCCTGAGAAAGCCTACTTGAATAGGTGGGCGAAACGTCGGCAAAATAATTGCCAGAAGATCGAATTTATCTGCTACAAACGAACGTTAGAAATCACTGAAATTTAACGAAAGGAGCTTCTGAACTACNTGAAAGAGGNATAAATTCCATGAAGAGATCCCATTGCCATTTTGTTCTCAGAAGAATGTAGGAATGGCTTTCATTTCTCTTAATGATCTGAGGCGATCGTAGCAGCAAAGTCGGCACCACAAAAGATAGATTTTTCAAGGGCACTAGCACATAAAAGGGTCATTCTTTCACGCTATTCAGACAAACGGCCAAATAGGTCACACCAGCGTGGGGCCCCAAAACTAAGATGGCCTCGCGCTCCCTAAATCCGTCCTTGGTTATGACATGGCCAAATATCCTTGCGTGTGGTTTAGCCACAATTGTCCTTTGTCTTGTGCTCTGGGCTNTCGTACAGCCCGAAGAAAAAGCGTCTTGTCCNTTGCCATNGCCGACCAGCCTAGCCGCAAATACCCTTCGACTGCTGTGCGCTGTGATGATATAGCTTTGGCGTCTTACTGAAATCGGTTGCGATTTCATATACGTTAGAGATGGATTCGACGTTTTAGCTGCGGGTCGGAGCAAAATGATGGTAAAATCACGCGGTGCACCTAACGTCATAAACACACGGTTGCATGAAGATTCAGGCCAAAGAGGCCGCCCTCCCCGAAACAAATTTGCTAAGATTTTTAATAGCGTTTTATATCATTTTTTAACTGTTAGAAAACAAACGGGAGGAACAGCTGGACTGAAGACGACATCAGTTACTGACAACGTCATTGACTGGCCCCTCCAGAACAAAACTTTTGGCTGCCCTACTGCTTGAGGGGCTCACTGTTTGGGTCAAAGAAATGGGCTAGCGCTGCGCGGTGCCGGCGACAAAAAGTGAGTGAAGGTGCTTGGAGACGACACCACTGAATGGACATGCGCACAAATCCACAAACCATAGGATGATTCGGACAGTTTGGGAGAATAGTGTGTACAGTGAAAAACTTAGAGAACTTCCCTGCGCTGTAGAAAGACAGATGTGGAAAGGCAATCTATTGCGAGTGCACCGCAGAATGACCGCAATATACTTGACAGGAAGAGAATTGGTACTCCCTATAATGTGAATACCTGTTCAGAAAGAACATTGTCAAATGCGTATTCTGCTCGTGCTACGAGTGCAAACCCATCCGAACGTTGAAGTGACAGACAGTTTAAAGGTTTAGCCGTGACAGCTGCACCGTTAATACTCTAGTTCGAGAAAGATCGAACGTTATTGCCGGGAATAAGTTGCTAAGACAAAACGACGAGGGGTTAAACCAGCAGGAACGCAATGGTACGGAGGTGATTGTTTTTTTGTGAGAAAACCAATGATTCGTTTGTTGCACCTAGCTCCGGTGCTGATAAACAACTGCGTGATCCTAACCGACGCCAGCAAAAAGAGCTTTATCCA
>JGI24158J21664_10012728_pt1 | contig 11137 bp, 11 predicted proteins | sample Ectturendosymbi3_FD_21664 | JGI IMG/M metagenome (IMG submission 21664)
CCAATAAATTTCTACCTCTTCTGCAAATGCGTTTAACACCAGAAAAGCAGCTATTTTTCCGCTTTCCATTCGATGGATCAGCAACTTGATTTTGATTTTAAATGCGACGATATTTTCCGACACATCCAAAAATGTTTTATCAGCTTTTCCCTGCACAGAGTTGTTTAGCTGGCATCGGCGTCCGCAGGTGGGGGAAAAACGGGCATTTCCCCCCCTGGAAATTGGGACTAAGCAAAAACTTCTGGAAAACCTGAAATCAAGAATTTAATTCTGATTATTTGGGTTAATCCTTGCAATGACAGTTTGTTTGCCGATATGACACTCACACTGCACAAGAGTCAGGTTCACTGGTTTGGTAACATGCAGTTTATTAGCTTGCAGTTCACGAAATCCGCTTCTTTGCCTGCAGAGGCAGGTTGTTTCTTGGTAGAGAGTTGTTGTCTCAAATTTAACGTTTGTTTCATTTATCAGCGTGTTTACACAAGTTTGTGAAGTTAGTCGCCAGCAGTGTTCCCTGTAAGAAAATTTTACATTGAGCAAATGTTTGTGTTAGTGCGCATACAATTTCACAACCATGTAGACACACAACCAGTGAAACGTTTCGAAAGGGCTATGCGATACATACGCGATATCAAATTTGGAATGTTGCAAGTGCGCAAGAGTGACATTTCACTGCGCAAATGCTCTGGTAATTTTGCGCACCTTAGAGGGAACACTGGTCACCGGAAGTCTGCGCCTATTGATAGCAACGACAGTGAACTTAAGTCGCAAGTTAGGTTTTCTTCTTTCCCTAAGTTAGGCAAATTTTCTTCCCAGAGGAAAATTTAAATTTTTCAAAGACACACATTGTCAAAAGCATTCTGTCATTTTCCCAATGTCAGAATGAGATTGAGAACCAATGTGTTTCGCGAAGAGGCAATTGCAAACCACTAAGTGGAAGAATACTAAAATAAATTGTAAGACTTCTGGAGGAGCTCCAAGCCAGATTTGACCATTTCCAACAGTTAAAACCATGCTTTGCATTCCTTGCACATCCATTCAGTGTTACTGTATCAGTGATGGCTGTTCAGTTGGCTAACCGTTTGTTACAAACTTGTCTGCTCTAGAAATAAAACTGACCGAAATGTAAGAAAGTCTAGGTAAAAAACTTTAGTCAATGACACTCTGCACTTTAATTTTTGGCAACAGATTCCAGAAAGTAAATATCAAGAATTTAAAATACCAGCGTAAAACTCATTTCTGTGTAAAGCACAACATCTTGCTGTGCATTGTTTTTCTCTGTAATGAAGTTTGTAAAAGCAAATCATCGTGCAACCCTGAAAAATGAAAACTTTGGAGAATTCGCACAGCTTTAACAACATACTGTCCAGGTTTTGGGGGACTACAAAATCAAACAAAAACTTCATGCTGACAATTACTGTACATCATTTATTGTAAAAATTGCATTCTTTGCCGTACTTGTATTGACACAACAAGCTGGTTTTGCGCCTCGCTGGTGTTTTTGATTTTCTGCAAATGACTCTTCCATTGAACATGTTTGCCCACCCCTGGTTTATACTATGTGTAAAGAAGTATGAGTGAAACAGAAGCATTGCTGTCAACAAAACGGATTTTCTGCCACAGTGCAACCACTGCTCCCCTCCAAATGTGCGCAAATGCGCAGAACCACAGACCATTTGCGCAGTGAAATCTCATCTCGCGCACTTGCAACATTCCAAATCATTGGAAAAGCATGAAATCAAGAAGCTATTTGAATTAAATTTGTAGTTTGTTCGTATTTTCAAAATATTTTACACTATTCTAAAAATTCACAAAGTTTGTACTTCATTTAGAACTCTGCCAACGCGGCCTAAAAATATCCATGCTCACTAAAACAAACATTTGCTCAATGTAAAGTTTTCTTACAAGGAAAACACTGTATGCAACTGTTGCCGTAACATTGGACATTTTCTTTCTTGTCTACGTCAGTTTGCGTTGCATCGCGAACAACCAGAAAAAGACAAGAAAAATGTCGTGTTTGCCCCCCGTGGAAAAATTTCTGCCGGCGCCCATTTTAGCTGGTTTGAAAGTACAGTATAAAAATCAACTAAGAATTGCACTTTGGCTAACCACTTGCTGCCATTGAATCGCTCAGCAAAGTTATGATTCTCTTCTTTTAACAAAGCACCGATTTCATTGCGTAACCGTAAGCCATTCACTCTGCGGCTTCTTTCATCATAATAGCCAATGAATGTTCACATGAAACAAATAACCACTGCATTCTGGGTTGCCTCACCTCGTCACACAGGGCACCAAATAAACGAGTGCATAAGGAGTTCAGATATAAGTGACAACAGAGGGCCGACAACCTCTTTGAAAATGATGTTCAGGTCTTCTTGAATCTTTTTGTTGCCATATTTTCTCTGTTGTGAAGATAATGAATGCTTTCCTTTTTCACGAACTCATAAAACTTTTTTTATCTCATCATGGCTCGGGTGCTATCGGCACAAACACATACCTAGTCAGTCCACGAAAGCTGATATTCTTTAATGAAAGAATCTACTTTGAACCCTGCTCAGGAATCCTTCAAACGCTATACGAGCAGGCCCGTAGCAACGGGGGGGCATTCGGCGGCAGGTCCCCCCAAATTTCTTTTGTGCCCCACAAGATTTCTTGTTCCCAGAAAAATTTGTTTTAAAAATATGATAAAAACAAAAATCGTGCCCCCCTAAAAATGTAGTTTGCCCCTCCAAACTTCAAAACCTGGGTGCGGGCCTGTATACCAGTCGGGAAATGAATTTTGGTGTTAAGCAATCCAAAATTTGATTACAATTCCTAGGACATATGGCACCCATTACTTCCGTACCAAACTATTTTGAATTGCCGACGTCCATTTTTAATCGCGTTTACAACAAAATCGTGTATTTGCGCAGCGAAACACACACTGCATACAAATTTTACACACTGTACACCCAAACAACTGCCTTTCTAGAGGGAAATTTTTGTTTGCGCGTAGAAAACGTCATGCGCGTTTGCGATCCGTTGTTTTCACATCAAATCATGGTGTAGGTCTACTCTTCACATACAAGGTTTCCGATGTCTTATCTGGCACAAAAGGTTTTGCACTTAAAATCGTATTGAAATTTTGAGGTAGAAGGGTGCACAAAATTTGCTACACATCCGGTAATTCAGGGTAGCAGAGTGCCCCAATTTTCTATTTATAGGCTTTCAGGGACATTTTTGTAAAATAGCTCTGGCATCATTCCATTTGTCTCTGAAAATCAGAAAAAGTCATAAAAATACAGGTTTCTAACATTTTTCTAAGCATATGAAATCAACAAATAAGCCTCCGGGTAGTGGACTATGCAATTATCCCGAGCAGGTAGGCTATTGTATTTTTGCTGCAAAAACCGGGTGCGAAATTAATGAAAAACAAACGCTGTTTGTAAACACTTAAAAGCATTCCCAAGCTTGCAGTTGGGAGACCGAAAAAACCCTTAGGTTATCTAGTCGATACTCCCAGACGCTCGCCAGATAACAAAAACCAAAGGAAACGCATAAAACAAGAAAACCAAAAAATTGGACAAAAGTTCGCAATGATGATTTCGTAGATGCTCCAGTGGAAAAACATGAAACAGTAACCTGTTGATAACGATTTGCAATTAGACAGGCACTTCTGAAAACGAAACGAGGAATTTAGTACTGCGTTAGCCGATAATTGTACGCAGATCATTTAAAGTGATGGTAAGGTAAATTTCTGTATTCCGCATTGATTTTTTTCCATATCATGGTTAAACATTTTTCTTAAGTGGAATGCTTGGCAAGCGGACGGCAAAAAAGAAATTGTTCCACGTAGTCGTCAGTCGCACAGTATTGCACGAATACCATGAACTGTGCATCATTTCCTAAATCTGCTGCCTCGTCCAACTGTTAAAATAATCTTTCCACATCGCTTCGCAACATCAATAATTTATTGCAGAACATCGACTGCGAATTCTTGGATGCGCCACTTGGTGGTGTTGTTTGACAAAGGAACCGTAGCTAACTTATTAGCTACGGCATCATCGCACATTTTCCTAGCTATTTGCATGGCCGCTGGTATGACCAAGCTCTCTCCCGATGTATAAAGCACTTTTCCTTTTTCACTTTTCCATGCAACAAAAGAAGCACGCACTGCTTTACTACGGGAGTAAGCTGATACGATCAATACGACTATGTTTTACTTGATGTTTTTTCTCTTTAAAAAACTCAAAGTTTTCGTCAACGTATTTTGCATGTTTTGACTTGAGATGCCGACGTAGCTCAGCTTGTTGAGAGAGCTGAGAGCGAAGATTTCTATACATAACATGCACTGTCGCCGGATATTACAATTAACTTTGCCTGAAGTAAACTCAAGTTTTAAGTTGTAGTTACATGCAAACGCCTGCTTTCGTTTCGCTATGATAAACTAAGACGGTAAAGTTACTGCACTTTGGATAAAACCTTTACACTTAAATTACTGACTACACGGTATCAAAAAGTATTAATGCAATGTGGAACAGAATAATTTTTCATGCGTTCTCGGTAGTGGTGGACTTAGAGTTGAGGGCGAAGCAAGGCAGAGAAGGGAGAACCTCTGATAACGTCAGCATTCTGGTGGGGACCTTTGAAAGCAGAGTACTTACACATTAGAGCGGCTGTTGGGGACCCCTCTGAAAGCAAAGCACTTATAAATTACAACTGCTATTGGAGGCCCCTTTGAAAGCAGAGTGCTCACGCGGTACACTTGCTGTTGAAGGCTCATTTGAAAGCAGAGTACTTACGCATTGCAGTTACTGTTGGGGGCCCTTTCAAAAACAGAGCACTTAAACATTACAGTTGTTGCTGGGGTCCCCTTTGAAAGCAGAGAACGTGCACATTACAGTTGCTGTTAGGGGATCCTTTGAAAGCAAAGTACGTACTTATTATCTGCTTCGGAGTATATTATACAAATGGATAATACGTTTTTCACCAAAATTGAGGAAAGTTACGCCCGAAACATCTCGAGGTGAGGCTCTAAAAAGGGGGAGGCGAGGCAAGCGCCTCGCTCGCCTCCGCTTAAATCCACCACTGGTGCTAGGTGCAATATTACGGAGCAAACAAAAGCGTCCGTAACAAACGGTGGACGAACAAAACTTTCCATTGCATAAAGTTGATAAAATGATTTATTGTCTGACGGCATTAAAGAAAATTTGTTTACCCTATTTAAAGTGCTTGCGGACTCTTCCAGAACCTTCCGTGGACTCAAATTACTCCGCGGACACTGGTGAAATAGGTCGTTCCTTACTTTTGGTAACGAACTATTGCAAAGTAAGAAAAGTTATAATTTATTATCCTACACCGTATTTCTCGCTTTCCCGTTTCCCTTCAGACTGACATAGACAGCAGCAGAGGCAGTGTAGCAATCAACAATACCTACAGTAATTCTGCAAGTACTGGAATCACTCATACTAATTTAAACAGAGCAATTTTATTCTTATTTTACCAACGGCATATACACACGCATCATAACAGCGTTCACTATAACTGCGCTGCTACGCAATAAGTCAACTGCATTCACTAATCTCACTACGCAGTTTGTTAAACAAAACATTCTTCAGACATTGTCTTACTATACAGTCCTATAGTTAATCTTAGCTTCAAAATGTTTTTTTTTAGAAATGACAAGTTACGCCTTGTGCATGTCAATTTAAATAAAGGAAAGTTTTCCTACAGCTTTCCCTCTTTCTTCCTATGAAAATACTGTCGATTTGGTGGTTCGCATAGGGCCTTCTTTTCTACGGCCACTCCTTACGTAAACGCTGACTTTCGCAATTCTTGGCAGGTGCATGCATTTTCTTATGCACAAATTTGGAAATGTCACTAACAATTCAGTTTTGCCACCGAAGTAAGTTTCATTGCCTTGCACAATTTCATTATTACTTCCGTGGTCAAGACAATCTGTGCACCTGAATCACGTTACAGTTCGTAGTTTAATTTCTACCCAGGGGAACCCGTTTTACCGAGCACCCCCCCTGTCTCGTATGACAAAACATCTCCAACCGACCCCGCTCCTATCACGAGATCAAGGAGCATAGATCAGTACAACAGATGTCTTATCAATACAACAGAATAGTTGCACTTCTGTATGATCCGCTTATGGCAGTTCCATACAGTGAGAGCTCATAACGAGTTCTGCTCGACCTCGCAAAAAAACGTAGCTTATATAGAGACTTTCGTCCTGTCAGAAAAGTTTTCTGTTACGACAAACGCTTTCCTCTGCAGAAAAGTTTTCCGTTACGACAATCATTCGTCTTGTTAAACAAGTCTTTTTGTAACGACAAAGACTTATTTTGTTACTCCAAATACTTTTTTCGTTATGAAATATTTTTGTTACAGTAAATATAATACAAATAGACTGTGTCATAATTCTACACAACAACATTTCTTATTGTTCAGTTGCAGCCTATTACGCTGCGATACAACATTTTTTGCAGGACAACGCAACACTTGTAGGAAGTTCTTCAACCTGTGATTTTACTGATTAGAGTAATTTCATGACTTTTGGGTGGTCTGTTAGGATTCATTTTGCCAGCATCGTTTATATTGGACAAGTTTTTATTTTTCTTCTTGGTAGTCTTCCGGCTGCCTTGTCATGGCATTGGCAACACAATCTTTTAGGATACTGCTATTTTCTCGAAGAAAGTTTGTTATGTTAGCGCGTTGGACGCTTCGTATAATTTCCTCTAAAGTGAGCGTTTGGTAATTGACTTGGGAATTCCATTGATGTAACGTTTTCCCAACCAATCCCGGCGCATCATTTACATATCGAACATAAATATCATTGTGCTTTAATGTTAGACAACTTGTGCAAACCTTTTGCTCTTGTGGCACAGGTATGCGTAGTTCAATTTCATGTCCATTTTCTTCATTAAAAGTCATCCAACTCAGTACTGTCCTTATTGCTTTTCCCAGAGGCATTTCAGCCAATGGCTGTGTAAAGTCATCATCATCGTGAATCCCGCAGCGTTTTTCTTACGTTACGTTTTGGGCGACGGCCTCTTTTTCAGTATACGTATTAATTCCATTTTATATACCTTTGACTAAAATTTTCCTGTAAAGCATAATTTCATATGGTTACGTAAATTTTATATTTATTTCTCTCTTTACCATTCCCATGCATAAATGTGGCAATTTAAATGTCCCGTTTTAGCTTTAATTTCAACCGCATCTTTTTCAGTTTTTATCGTTAAATAGGCAGTTACTTTATTTTTGTAAGCAAGGCTACTTAAGTCCATCGTATCCTTTAGCCCTTCCATTACTGCTTGAAAATTTTGTGAATGATAATCTTGTTTCTGGATTTCCTTGACTTCCTGAAATATGTTGCGTTTTCCCTGATACGTCAAATACAGATCATACAAGTTCTCCATCCTAATATTCATTCTATACTTCTATCTGTAATTACCAATACAATACATACACACACAACACATATTGTTTAGTTTATCTTTTAATTCACTTTCTCCATGTCTTTATCAACTTGGATTAAATCAGCAAACCATACAGTTTGTTTCTTCAATGTTGCTTTACTGTTACTTTCGCTGTTTTCTGAGCCAGCCATGTTATGGTCACTTGTGGCCATAACACTGGTCTATCCCGACTATTACAGGATTTTGTGATCTCGTAACAATTATAGCAAAGAATACATTGAAATTAGTTAAATTGAGGCAAGTCAAGTGTGGCAGATGTCTTGTGAAAGTGTTTCATTCATTATGCAGTGTCTATTCGAACAGTAACTCAAATCCATCAAAATTTCACGTTCTGTGAAACACTTCAGCAACTCACTCTTTGTGACCACGAACCTGAAAAATAGGAATCAATTAACAGTTTGAATGAAACGTCGCTGCTTTGTTGAGTGTCACCAGTGATCACTACGAACATAGTAATCACTGGTGTCACTCTTAGTTTAGTTTATATTGACTGGCATACCAGGAAAATCAGCTACAACAAAGCATAAGGCGAATCCTGCCTCAGTTGAACTTTGTTACCTTTGCTTCTGTTGAAATTCTGCTTAGCGCTTTTTTGTGTTTATGACGCAACAGCATTCTGTTGAGATGAAGCTGGTGTTATTGTGTTCTGGAATTTAAATTGCGGTTTAATTATGTGGTCATTGCATGAATCAGGTTGTATAGTAAGTTGAAGGATACTTAGCGTGGAAACAGCTGCTACAAGTACCACTGAAGTTTATAGGGAAGATTGTTCCCATGTGAGTAAAAAGAGAATGCTCTCTTTACTACTGAAATTGTAAAACGCTTATAATTATTTAAGCAAATAAGGTGTGTTTTTGCAAAGATGATTCTTAGTGAGGTATAGTCACAACGAATGTGGATTCTGGTTGTGAGATGCAACATCAGTGATCTCTGGTTTTGCCTCTGGTTGTGAGGTTAAGCAAGCAACAGTATTTTGTTTGGGACACCGCCTCTCAAAACCACTAAATGACAAGATATGCTAGAAATTTTTTGGCCCTGCCTACGTTTATGACTTTGAAAACACCAACGGAAGGATGGGTCAAAACAATTAGTCACAGATCAAACAGCACCCAGCCATTAGATTCACCTTACTTCTAGGGAAGATTAAAATTATCTTGGTGTTGTGTTGGCAAGGGGATAATGCTTTCTTCATTGTTGTTGTGTTTCCTCTTCGCCCTCACACGTTTTCGTCGTTTATTGGCAAAATGCAAACCCTCTACTGTCCAACTCAACAGATTTGTACCGCTTCATATTTGTTTGTTTCTGTGGTCAATGAAACGGGTTTTCGCGCTACTGTCCATGTCAACAGATTTGGTACGTTTTGGACTCGCACCTTTCAATTGGAAACTTTGAAAAATTCGTCAAGCGTGAATTTCAAGACACGTTGAATTCCACTTGCCCGAGGTCTGCGAGTACTCAATGTTGAGTGTTTTTTTTGGGATGCTATGGGGGGTTAGGAAGCGACTTGAGGTTTGGCAATTTTTTTTTATTTGCTACTTAGTTAAGTGTTTGAATATGCATAGTAGCCTTCATGGACTTATTTTCTGATAGACGTTTTTAGCTTAGGTTCAAGTGTAACAAATTTGTGCATGTGGTCGTTAAGGTGACTGTGCAATCTAATTGCTTTGGTCTTGTTGAGGTCAGTACAATCACTGTTTTACATAACATTTGACGTATAAAACTATGTATTTATTCCAGGCAGGCCTGTAACCGCGGGGGCATTCCGGGACAGGGTCTCCTTAATTATTGCCTTTATTTTAGGTAGGTCCGTAGTCCTGGGGGCATTCAGGAGCAATACCCCCAAAGTTTTTGTGGCCCCACAAAAGTTTCGTTAAATAAAAAAAAAGTTTTTCAAAAATGCAATAAGACGACCTCATTCTCCCTAAAAATGCAATTTGAGCCCCCGTAACCTTCAAACTTGGCTTCCAGGCCTGATTGAAAGCACAGAGACGTCCTGAAATTAGCACTCTTGTGGACCATTGCAACAAATTTGTAACGTTTCCAAAATTCGGGAGTAAAACATTTTTTCCAAAAACTTTGTACCAGTGCAATGTTGATGCAGTTTGTACCAAAAACAAACACCCACAAATTTTTTTAAGCAAAGAAAAAGATTTGGTCCTTAGAGGTTTAATATCAAGTAGTTGCGTAAAGTTCTTTGAATAAAATAACAAATAATTATTCGTTCGCGTTATGTTAAAAAAAAACATTTATAAACAAGGTTTTGATTAACTACTGCAGCTAATGTTTTTTATCCTAACACGGTTGTATTTTTGCGTTTGATGTTAACATATTCATGAGAAGCTGATATGCTGGTTTCAAAATATGCCCCTAACTACTCCAAATCATTTATTCGTCTTTCAATTTAGTTACTTAGATTAATGTTTCTTATTACCTACTGCAATGATGTTTCTGTTGTTTAATTTTGACCATACGTTGCTTATAGCAGCCATACTTATCTCAGTGATCTCGTTGCTACTTGCAAATCTTTACAGCAATCTTTACTGAGAAAAGTAAAGGGATCAACATTGTCCTGTATGTGCGTTTCAACAGATCAAACGCCCATCTTCAAAACTTCGTGCTCAGCTAAAATGTAGATTTTATTATAATAAATTTTAAATGTTTCAAAAAAGCGGTTTTGCATTAAAACCTAGTTAAATTTGATACGACAAGCCTTTTCGGATTCCAACGTATTTTTAGAAAATGTAAAACTCGGAAAAAACAATGTTTTTGAAACATGCAGTGGTAAAGTGAATAAAATATTTGAAACTTTATGTATGTGCACAGGTGTATTAGAGGTTTCTTTGTATTTAGGCCCAACAATTTTCTAAAACTGAAGTGACTTGGATACTTTATTGTAGCTCACCACAATATATGCACGAAAATGTTTGTGAAACGTTTGACATCATTGATTCTCATGCTGCCACTTTTGCCATTTATGGGAGGCAGCGATGGAGGAGTGGGTGAGTCTGAATTTTAATTTTAACCTTAAGTTTTTATGGCTTGTGTGTATTAAAATTTGTTAGGAGAAAGGCAGGTTTTATTGACATCAGCTTTGCAGTAGATTTTAACAGTGAAATGTGGGACGTAGGATTTATTCCAATGATGGGAAAACTGCGGTTCGATCCGCATGCGGCTCGTCGACATGTTTTTTGTGGCTCTTTTTTGTGATAGTTTATTCTCTGTAATGAAGTTCGTGAAATAAAAACATCTAGCAACCCCAAGGAATGGATTCTTGGGAGAATTAATTTGCACATCCTTAACAACGTATTATCAACAATTTAGATCACGATCCGATTTTTATTGAACTGAATTTTTCACTTAAACATCACGTTGTTTCTAAACCATTTTTTGTGTGGGACTATAATAATGGGGACTTTTTAGGTTTGAACAATGCACTGCATGTTACCCCTTGGGAATTCATTACCATGAATTCTCCCAATGTTAATTCAGCTCTTTCAAATATTACAAACATCATAAACCAAACGCTTCAAGCTTTTATTCCCACAAAAATAGTTTATCCGTCTAACAAAAGTAAGGCTTGGTTTACCCGAGAGCTCCGACTTCTAATTAGAGAAAGATCTCGCTATTACAAACGCTGGCTTAAAACCAAAAACATAAACCACAAACGTCTA
>JGI24158J21664_10012729_pt1 | contig 11135 bp, 5 predicted proteins | sample Ectturendosymbi3_FD_21664 | JGI IMG/M metagenome (IMG submission 21664)
TTATGAACGGACCAACAATGAACGTACGGTAGTCAGTGAGCAAAACCCGCACACTCGCGCTTCTACGTAACAGCTGAAGGTTCAAACCTGCTACTTTTGGCCGTTGCACGCGCCACTCTTCAACTTCAGTGTTATCAGAATTACTAATATTTGAATGCAACTGCAATTCTAGGCTTTTTAAAATACGGGTTTCGGGTAGTAGAAAACAGCCAAAAATACGGGTTTCGGGTAGTAGAAAATAGCCAAAAAAACGGGTTTCGGTTATGGGTAAACGCGGGTTGGAAACACTAGAACCAGGTGTTTGTATCAGGCTTCTGATTTTTGCTTTGTCCTGATGGTTCGGTCAGCATCTTGATTAAAACTGAAAAGTTCCCATTTTCGGCAATGTTGCGAAGAGAACTTTATCTGTGACCGTTTGCGAAAAAGTTGCACCACGGTTGGATAAGCATGATGACATCATCAAATGAAATTTCATGAAAATTGTCCCCCCCCGAAATGAAGAGCTGGTTGCACCCCTGATTAGATCGAAATGTTTGTCTCGCAGAAGCTGAGCTAAAACTGGCTCTAGACTGTAGCATTAACTTTTCATTGCGAGTGTTAGCCAGGTATTTAGCGTGACGTTAACTGCTTTAATTGTTGATATTCAGGAAATGCCTGTCATCTCAGCTATCTCAACACCCGGAGAAGGTTCTATTGTGTATCAGGAAGATGGACATATTGATGTGCAGGGGTATGCTTGGAGCGGTGGCGGACGTGACATTATCAGAGTTGAAGTGTCTCCAAATGGAGGCAAAACGTGGAAGGTGATTTTACGACCGTCACAGCGTTGTTTTTCGGAGGGTTATATTTACAGAGCGGGAACCGCCGACACCGTTTTTTTCACTGGCCGTGCTCGTTTTTTTTGTGGGTTAGTTTTCAGTGCTTTCTTTGTTGTTGTTTATCTACTTTTGTGCAATGCTTTTGCTTGCAATATGTGCGAATATTAGTGACTACCATATTCTTCGCATATCCATAGAATCTGAATTAAGATAGCTTGCGCTACTTCTTTACTGATTTGCGAAAAAAATTAGCTCTACAGCAACTTTCAAGTCATCATGGAAGAATCTCGCATCGGTCCTTTTCATTTCCTGGATTGTGGTTAGGTTTTGTGCAGTTTTGTGACAGGGATATTATGAGAAATTGTTCCAAATAGTAGAAACGCTGCATGTTGCCCTTCTCCTCAAAAACATGTTTTTTGAGACCTACCAAGTTTAATTTTTTTACCTGTCACAACTCATTTAAAAGTTATGCAATGGCTGCGGTGAAAAAGCTGCAAAACGCAAGTGATAGCCACTGTGCATTTTAAAGATTTACTCGTTGCTTTTTTGTTGGTTGCTTGCGCCACAAGAGTTCATGAAGGGCGTATGTGCGTGTCGTGCGACCTTATCTTTTAACTTTGTTCTGTTAGATCATAGCGCTATGGGCAATATGTTGCTTATATTTATCTCAGGAAGCAACGCTAACTCGAGACCAAGCTGATGCGGACGATTCCTCGCACAACTGGGCCTGGACTTTGTGGCATGTGGAGCTGCCTGCGAACGAAGGAGAGGAGCTTGAACTTGTTTGCAGGGTCAGCGACGCTTGAGATGTGAAATAAAAAGTATTGCGTGCAAGGACATTTGTGTGTTTGTGCACACAGCATGTGTGTTTGTGTGTGTGTGCACACAGCACTGCCGCTTTGGAAGCTTCGGCGCACTTCAATGAGCAAAGCGCTAACATGTTTCTGGCATGTTTGTTTGAAGCCACATATCGATTAGTTCCTCGTAACCCCGGCAAAAGTGCTGGGCGCCATTACTTCCACCGAAACGTCTGTCGTTTGAAAGTCAACAAACTTATACTTACTCTTAATGCCATCATCGTCTATTTGCTGTGGTCCAGTCATGTGTCTAGGCAACGCTGATTTTACTGGTAGTATTTGGTGCCCATTTCGTTGTGCAACGAAAATTTAGAAACGAAGTTAACACTTCACGACGTTGCATTACATTGTCGCGACAGTAAAAAAGTGAAACAGCGTTCAATTTAAACTTGGCCTGATAAGACAGGAACAGCAAAACAAACAAACTTATAACTGAAAATGTGGCAAGTAGTATCGTTTGATAGTTAAGAGACTGGTAGCGTCGTGTATGCCTTGAGTATTTTACGCCATACTTAATGTTCCTGTTTCCTGCTTTCAACTTCATTGATTTTGTGATTACAAGGCGACTGATTCGGCAAACAACTGTCAGCCCGAGTCCGTGGGTTCTGTGTGGAATCTTCGTGGCTTCATGTCGTAAGTACAGTTTTTAAGCTTTGTTGCACTTTTTGTTGGTTTAAAGGTGATAGTTTTCGATGTGTCCAGGAGTTCATGCGTGCCCAAAGTTGTACGCCGTAGTTTTGTAAATGGCGTCCGAGCGATTAGGTTCAGGCAATTTCTCTATTTGGTGTAAATCACATTAATTCGTCTTTATGTTGTATTAATTTAAATGAGCAAGTTTATGCACATCCGGCTGACTGCTGTCAGAAACTAGAAACAAATCAACTAGTTTATTGTAGTGTTGCTCTTTGATTTGACGACAAGGAATTTCGTTCACAGTGCCAGCAATTATTTGAGCATGGTATGACTCGGATTTTAACTATCCTATATGAAAAACATCGGCACACTGCCCCAGCAGTGTCTTAACTGTGACCTTTCTGGTGGGGCATTCACTGATGGTTCAATAAGTGGCATGAAGTCATTTTTACGTAGTGTGCGGAGTTTGATGGCACAACATGTATAATGTCCTATACGCATTATAACATTTTAGCAGATCGTTTTGTACAGAAAAACATAAAATAGATCTACATTTTAAAGGTTTGAAACAACCACGATGTTGTTGAATCATGGATTAACATAAATCATTGATAAAATTTCATTTTAATTATTCTGTAAGATATAGCTCAAGAGTGATCCATCGCGTTAACCATACACGTTTGTTGTGGAGCTGCAATGTTTCAACTTAACTCACGTTGCAACTCAACGTACCTTACCATCCCCTGTTACCTACAGCAAGCCAGCAGCTAAACTCTTTAATGCATCACTGGCAACAAATAAAGTAGCCATTTCTCTGCTCTCCGCTAACGTAGATCAATGATTCTTAACGTGGTCAAGGGGGACCACCTGGAATATCTAGTGGTCAATTCCTTAATGTGCAGTACAATTTTTATCGCCTGAAAAAGAACTTGGCGTCGTTTACAAAATATTTAGATCGGTTTCTCGGGGTCCTGAGTATTTATGAACTGAATTAGCGATGCGGGAGCTGTTGCGGTGTCCAACATGGCGTTTGCTCGGACGCTGCAAACACTTACACGATGTTAGTGGAAGTTGTTGACCTGGCAAACATGCTCCAAGCTCAAAACCGGCGTCCGGTAAATCAATTTTCCTCGTAGCGCGCATCAAAATGACGCGCAAGCTGCGAACATAGCGTGTCCGCTATTTTTATCGACCTCTTGTATTTAATCAACCCGTAAGTCAACCCTGAACTTGCCTCTGCTTCATATTCGTGGCCGTAGTTGTGTGTTTTCTGCGACAGTTGAAATTCTCTGCGACAGTTAAAACGTTAATCAGTTACGTTTTCGTGTCGCAAACAAGTTTTAGTTGCGCAGGGCTCATGTGGTATTTTGGCATTTTGTCTGATGGCAGTAAGTCTTTTTGTAAAGGCGCACATCAATTTTTTCGTACTCTTCAAAGTCATCCGCTCAGGACGCACTTTACAGGAAACGTGGAATGACATCTTTTTAAACGATTTGCGAATATATCGCCAATACAGATGAAATTTATGACCAGAGGGAGAAATAGTGGATTGACGCTTGGAAAACAACACACTTGCTCTGGTGTGGTTTATCTTTCATCGTCTTTATTGCTCCACATGCTTCTGATTGAGTTAACTGATAAACAACTTGATGTTGCTAAAAGTTGAGTAGATTGTTTCTGGATAGGTTACGTCACAAGGCATTTTGTTTCACATCTTTTTCGCTTTCCAAGTTTATGTTCATTGTTTCACGCACGTGCGCGACTGTTTTCTGTCAATGTCAATCTGAAATATGGTCGACTTCTGGGTCAGAATTGATTTGCTTGGTTAACTTTTGCGCAGAAATGCGTGGCATCGCGTTCCTGTGAAAGTCGCTCGTGACGAAGACTGACCGCTGTGGACAAGTCGTTCCAAATGTGCTGAAAACCGTGATTGCATCTAATTTGCCGCCAAAGCCAACATTGTGGAAGGACGCCAGGTTTGCCGTTATCATCGCTCTTATTGCTTCAGCTTCGCACAGCGTCATCTTCAGTGACTCTCTTGCGAAGAAAATGCGGTCACACCAAAAATGTGTGAATGAAAGATTTCAGAATTTTTGTGGAGACAGTGCGTTACCAAACACGTTTTAGATTATAGTAGAAAGACGAGTTTTACGGTGGTTAAATTGGTTTACATGAGCAATTTGCTGACAGGGCCCGTGTTTTGCTTGCGCATTGTATATTGTGCGAAATAACCTTTTGCTTGACCTGATGTAACACTCTTCCAGTACCTTCGTAAGTTTAGCAGTCGCAGAAATCACTTTTAAAGTGTTGCCTGACCAATCATTGATGCCTTGTCCGGAAATTGATAGTGCGAAGCACACCTAACGCTTTTGATTCGGCTAAATTTTTTCTTCAGTGAAGACGTTGACGCACTACTGTACTTGTAGCTCAAAAGCATCGTGGCGCTTACATTTATGACGTTGCCTAACTTTTAGGCAAAAACACCTACAAGCGTTACACATTATGTCCTCCAGCAGGAAATACTGCTTTGTGGTCTGCTGATTACACAAGCTGTATTTTTTCTGTTTGTATTGACTATCGTTTTTCAAGCAGTAACCCTTTTCATTTGGACGCCTTGCTTGTGTGCCTTTCGTATTTCTCTTTTCCAGCAATCTACGTATGTTTGGTTGCGCAAATCGTTTCCTTTCGTGTCTTTTTGTTTTCAACAACATTGCCAACACCGCCGTGTAATTTCCGCTGAAACTTTAACTTTTTCTCATCAAAAGGTATCCTGTTCCTTTGACACTTTTCGCTGGTAAATCTTTTATCTTTTATGTGTCTTGTACTGCATCATGGAAGGTAGGGATGCATTTTTGCGAGTTGATGCTTTCAAAATGAGTAGTTTGCAGGCTCTGGTGTTGTCGTCTTTCTTGGCTGGTGATAGTCCAATATCATGATGTTGCATCTCATCGTTTTTTCACTTGACTTGTGACCAATATACTTTGCTTGCGTTTCGGAAGAATTAGCTGCAAGCAAACGTAATCATGCTTTGATCAATCGCCACGTCGTGCGATAAATGAAAGCTGTTCCTATTTGATCTATTTGCTTGAAAAAAAAACAACCTTCGCTCGTCGCTGAACAACCAGTGTGGTGTATGCACGTTAAATCAACCATGTCGGTTTTTCGTCATGTTGTTTAGCTTTGTCCGCAATCGCATGTCACGAAAGCTTCGCGCTGGCGATTCATTTTCTTCGACATTAAATCGGGCTGCGTTGACAAATTGATCGCTTACAATGACACGCACAAGCCTAGTTGAACCATTGATGCAGACATTTGTAGTAATGGATGCCCGCGAAGCAGAGACAACTGGAAGTGCAAATCCAACAGCTTTAAAGTTTTGTTTCCCTGCTGGAACTGTCACAGACTTTACGGACGATTCTCAGCAGGTTCGGAAACCACTCCTGAAGCGTTTAACACTGACCTGAATTAACTTTGGCTGACCAGTGATGCAGTCCCGTCGCCACCGGGCGGCTTTGCTGGGGTTACCCCCCAAACAATGTTCTAAGCACCCCCAAAATTGAAATATGAAGCACTGTAAATCAGTGGAATGTTGTCAGTTTTTCGAACCTCAAGTCCCCTTGCACAAACGTAAAGCACCCCTATTGAAGTCTGCCTGGCGACGGTTCTGCAGTGATGCCGGCCTTGGTGTGATGCAGCTGTCAGTCGTTGCGGGAACATTTGTCGTCGCAACCGAAGTTTCAGCAAACAGTTTCAAAATATGTCCGAATAAGAAAAGTTACTAAAGTAAAACCAACATGTTGCGAACAAAATTCTCTTCAGAAGGTGACTGCGGAAGACCGCAGGAGAAAGCGTCATTTGAAAGCCACAGGCTACGCGATTTGACTTCGAACGGAATGTCTGAATCTTTGACTGCCAGTAACAGTGGTTTATTCTGTATGACTCTTGGGTTGTCAAGACACGGCAATGCTGCCTCTTCATGCGTTCGCCGTATAACTGCAGTATTTCAGAGCAAGCTGTTTTCGTCAACGAAACGGTCCTTCTGAGTCTTGTGGAATGCTGAAAAATTACTGTAGGGTCGAGTGAGCTGCTCACAAGGTATTCTGAGAAAAGCTCCACTTGCGACAATGGTAAACTACACTTGCGGGGTGACTCGTGTCTGAATGTGCCACTAAATACAAGTTTTTGAAAAGTGGACATTGACGCGGCAAAACTCATTTTGGCAATACGTTTTTTATGGCGAACATACAAACTTCTTTCTTTCATGAAAACTAATAGCTTAAACGTGCGCATAACTTAAATGCAACGCTTGCATCCAGAATCTGCAGGTCAGTATTTTTCAAATCGGCCGTCTCACCGCCGGTTTAAAAATGCTACTACTCGCATTGTTGCAAATGCAAGATAAAATTATATATAAATTCACTACTGACGAATTAATAGCGTACATTCGAGGCCAACAGATTTACGCATTTGGCGTTGAGATGGCCGATTTGTTCAACCGGTGGGCTGACAAAAGAAAATTTAATTATGCAGCAGCGCATGCTGAGTTAACGTTACCGATTTAGGGAGAAGTCGGTGCAAAAATTTTTCAAAAACTGAATGTTTTACTTTTTGAAACATACTAGTTAAAGTTGTAAAGTTTAAAGGTGCATAAAATTACACAGAATGCAAAAAAACAGGTCGTAACGTCGATTCTTCATTCATGCTCAGGCGTAATAGGTTTTTTGTTGCTGAACGGCAATTGTGTGCGTTTCCTGTGGGCCAGTATTAGTAGTCCATATCACTTGCTGTTGTGTGTGTGGTTGCACCTGCACGAAAAAAATAGCAAATACAAACATGAATAGATGACTTCATAGTTCAACTCAAGCATGGTAATTCCTGACTTAGAATTAAGGCAGAAGAGATACGAAGCTTGAGGTAAGCGACGTTCCCACAATGCGCAAACCATTACTTTGCGAATCGTTTGCGATGATTTCTCCAATCGTGTTGCGGTTGCGGTACTGCCCCCGGTCTGTTAAACAGTTGATGCCGTCAGGCCTTATCATTCGCTTTTCATACCTGCTTTTACTCTCGGGCAGTGTTGCCATTTTAGCTGATTTGCTGTTAGATCTAGCAGGTTGTTCTCACTGTTAGTTGCAAAATTTTCAATCTAGCACTTAGCTGATTTTCTAACTGGATTTTAAAAACCGTTTGGCAGGTTTAGCAGGTAACAGCTTCCTGACAAAACATTTGTTCCAATTCCAACAATTTTTGGAGATACCAAAAACTATTTCATCTTCTTCCTAACGCTTAATATTGTGTAACACCAGGACCAGTCATAACCAGCTGTCTTTAAAATAATTTGAAATTTTTATTATGACACAGCCAAGCTGCTTCAAGCGTAATTGCATCATAATAACAAGTGACTAGATGGTTGGTCAAGCCTACATAATTTGCTGCTGTGCAAAGTGAGCACGTTACGTTTTTATCCCACGACACACATGATATTTCCAGGCGGTTCAGTTATGCCAGGAAGTAGTTATATCTGGTAAAAAACTCTGGTAAATCAAAGCAATGATGTCAAAAGTTTCAACAGAAATGGTTGCAGAATTTAGAAGTTGGCTCGGTGCCTGTCCTGCTGATTCAAGAAACGCTTGTTGCGAAGTTTGCCATAATGTAATACAATCATTTCTTCGATATCGATTTTCTTCGCTGCAATATGTCGTGCGATTTTTTTGTAAGATTTACAATTTTGTCAGCCCAGTCTAAAACCCACCGTGAACGGTTATGATTTTACTCCGCTGACGTGGACACAAACTTTTGAGCAGAATTACAAGATTTGACGGCCAGTAACAGGCGGCCACGAACATCGTAGTGCTGCAATACTCACTACCGCTCTTCTTGATGGACCCGGCCATGTGCATTTTCGATGTCGACAAAAGAAGCGAAGACATCTTTGGCACACTTCAAAGATTTCTCGAAAATTTGTTGGTTAGTAAAATTCGGTCTGCATTTCTGCGGCCAGGACNAACAGTAGNATCCTCCAGTTTAGGTTCAATTATTTCGAGACATCTTTTTGCAATGGATTTGGCATACATGACATGGTAGTTAGTGCATTCCCATTGTCTCCTTTCTTGTGTTTAGAGATGATCACACCAGTTTTGCGATCCTTCGGTACCCTTCAAGAACGCCAAGCCACTTGACACATACGAATTGTCCAAAAACTATTTTCTCTGCACTAGACTTTATACCTTTCAGATCGCATTTCATCACAGCGTATAGCTTTCCCACAATTTAATGTCTTGACATTCAGCTTGGAAGACTTCGGTTGCAGTGACGGAATTTTCCTCCCCCAAATGCACCTCCTGTGAGTTTGATGTTATGAAAGTGACTGGGTTCAAAAGATCTTTGAAGAACTCTCACATTATGCCAAGGAATAATTCCTATTCATTACTGAGTAAGATACTTTTGATTTTAGCTGATCTAACACATTGATTTCCAACGTAGTGCGCACGAACCACAGTTGGACAATTCGATATTCATGGGGAGTAATTTGACAATGAACTTTAACGGATTTTTTGTGACCGGTAAAAATTTCTGCAGGAAAAAGTCATCATTTTGGCCAATAAAAGATTACAAAGTATTGTCCTAGGGGTGACATCATGGATTTAAAGATGATTTTGTGGGTCGTGTTCAAAACAAGATTGGGAAACGCTGATCAAATACAGTAGTATCAAATCTTTTGCCACCGAGATGCCGGATGGGTTCCAATACTGTAATATTTTGTTGACTTGCCAGTAATTGTAATTGGAATCTGATTTATGTCCGAAATTAACCATTTGCGTTTTAGACCTTTTTATTACATTCGATGTGATTACTGAATCCCCAAAACTTCCGTACGCTGCTGGCAAATACTGTAAACACGCACGCAAGTTGAAGATACCAAATCAACAATCTAATCTCTTATAACAATTGGATTATTAATTTAATATAAGCACTGGTTTTTCTATCAAGAATATCATAAAAAAAAAAACAAATCTCATTTTTGCCAATCAAAGCATGGTTTTTAATGTTTTGGATAGGCAGCTGACCCTCAATTGTTATGACTATGAGAACGAGCGATCCAGATATGATTTACCCTGCTAAAGAGGGAAAAAACTTTTATTTTTATTTGATTTGAAGGACATCAAATATACAGTAAACATTTCACATCTTCATTATTTCATATTTAATCCATAAAGATGATAGTACTATCAGTAAAAATGTCAGTTAAAAATCCCTAATGCAAACAGGCAGAAGCACATCACAGATTCTTGGCTTTACTTGATTAAGTAAGTCACAATTGTGTTTTCCCGGGTACATATTTAATGAATAAGTATGATCTGTTGTATGCGTTTATTACATGTTACTGCAAGCTTTATCTGATACCTTCCAGAGTATTATTGGCTAAATGTTTCTGGAAAGAGGGATCAAAGGCCTTGACGTCAGCCACGCCAATTTATAAGGATGTCCCCCTTGTGCCAATTTCAATCGTTCTTTATTTTGCATATGCTAACTCAGCGTGGTCCAAACACTGGCACGCGGGCCGCATGCGGCCGGCGGACAGTTATTGTGCGGCCCGCGAACGCTTTCTGCATGCCGTATATTGCACAAAGTCATAAATACATTGTATTAGCCACACAGCCCTTGCAAGTAACACATCATTGAAGTGCGGTTCATTATGTTACTATTAGGGGGTAACAATATCTTTTAGCAATTTATGACGTTACAATAGCTAACCTCTAGGCTAGGTTACCGCTGCAGTACTCTTCAGTGGTCTAGGGAGCGGGGGTGCAGGGGGTGCAAGCGCATCCCCAAAAGTTTTGATTTGTTGAAAATGTGGGCAAAATCTCTAAAAATTTGGGCAAAATCCCTGAAAATCCGAACAAAATCCCCAAATATCTAGGCAAAATCCGTGAAAATCTGGGCAAAAATGGCACCCAACGTTGTGTGACTTTAAATATGGCGCCCAACGTTTGCAGAAAAACAAGTAAATACCATTTTTTTGGAGGCCACACCAAAAAATGGTCGGCAACATTTGCACGACAACTTTTTGGGCAAGTTTGGGAAAATTTGGACAAAAATCCTTTGCACCCCCAAAATTCGCTTGCTTCAACACCTATGGTACTCTTTGACGACAAGGTGTGCGTTTAGTTTTTATTTTTGTTGCAAGCATAGACTCCGTAGGCTAATTAATTTTCGAGTCAGTTTAGAAGATGTGCATTGTGGAAGTAATGAAGTAATATTTAGTCAAGTATAGCAATTTAACAAAAAATGAATGTCAAAAGAGAAGTGTCAGTGAAAAACAGAAAGTTCAATTCTAACTGGGAGCAAACCACAGTGTCCAGTGTCTTGTGAGGTTGCAAGTAATATCCGTTCCGAAAGTGTTTTTATTTAAAAAGGCATTACAGCACCAAACACGAAAAAACATACGGAAAATACCACGGGAATTCTAGATAAGTATTTTGGAATAATTGAAGAGTAACCAGGCCCGCAACCAGGGGGGACACCGGGCAATTGCCCTCGCTTAAGAGACTTTTCACCAGGGCTGTGAAGTCGGAAGTCCCGTCATCCGACTCCGACTCCTGGCAATTTCAATTATCCGACTCCGACCTTCAGCTGTATTAGTTACTTAAAGTGATAATTCTTTTCAGATGAATTCATTAACCCTACTGGCACTTTCCAGGAACACGGAAACTTGTTTACAATCGATGTAAATGCACGTTCATCTCTCACTTTTGCAAAATATGATCAAGCAGAAGTTAGTCTTTTAATTTTACAGGAAAATGTACTCATCTAAAAAAAGACAATA
>JGI24158J21664_10012732_pt1 | contig 11131 bp, 6 predicted proteins | sample Ectturendosymbi3_FD_21664 | JGI IMG/M metagenome (IMG submission 21664)
CAGTTTCACGCAAGGAGCACAAACGTACTACAGAGTGATCATCTTGAGCTTGCATCTGCAGGTTTTTACTGAAACCGTGAGCATCTGTTGCTGAGCAATACTCGAAACGTATATCAAAGCAAATCAAAGTTTAAGTCTTTAAATCCAGCCCTTAGCTCATTTGAATCGGAATACTTGCATTTTCGTCCTACAAATGTTCATTTCCAGCATGATTCCGTTTTCTGTTTCCCCTATTCCGAAATTCACCATGTCTGATTGAATGTAGCTCAAAAGTTCTTTCTCGAATTTTTCGTAATTCGACATGATGTGCAAGTAGGGTTTCACCAGATGTTGTCCTGTGGCCGTCAGAATAGTATCTCCTAAAAATTTTGAACAAAATTTACAAGGTCTGTTTCTGAAAACCACAAGCAACTGTGTCGTGCAATCACGTGTGACAATTGGGATGAACTTTCACAGTATGATGAAACCAATATCTGACAAAGGCAAATCGAGAAAACTTTTTTTCAGAGCAAAACTTGTCGCAATAAATTTTCCTTACAGTTTGGGCATGGAAACAACAACAAATATTATCGTACCATATCTGTGGATATAGCCTCCGTGAAAGCTTCTCTTGATTGCGTAAGCTTCTTTTGTTAGGTATGCAGCCAGTCGAGAGCTCAGTTGTTTATCTTTGATGTGCAAGTTCTGCAAAGGTTGATATTTTATTTTTCTGTTCACAGGAACACGCTTAAAAAGCACTTAATTTTCGCTACAACGACAGGAATAAATTAATCGTGCTTGTTCGATCTGCCAACGCGCTGGAACCGTCAAAGAGTGAGCCTCCAAAACAAAGTGACTGCTGTGTTTGCAATTAGTGAAACGAGCGAATTTATTCTTATTGTGCCATGGTCCGCCGCAACAATTTTGTAAAAGCAAAAATGGTTTTGCTTCTGTGGTTAATGTAACAGAAACATTTTAATTTTACTGCAGGGTACAATGTTACGAAAACATAAAAGGCTTAATTTTGTATAAAAACTTCTGTCAAGTTACCATAGAAAAAGATTTAGACTGATCAGTTTCGCTTAGAATTGAAATGATTGCACAGCTTCAACAACATCATCTTAGTGTAAGCCAATTCTGAAAATTACGTATTTCACATTCATTAATAGGTTTTCGAAGAAATTTACCACATCCATAGCCTTCTTCAGAGCGTTAGCATCCAGAAGTTGGGAGTATTTGAAGGTCACTATTGATCTAATTATTTTATACCAGTTCTCAAATCCAGGTTTGAAACCGATGAAATATCCAGCATCCATTTTCCAGTCAGCAATCCTGACGTGAGCAGCTGGTGAACCAGTCGAGCTTATCTGAAAGTGTGAAATATTGTTGTAACCGAATAGTAACTATATTTAGTGAAGAAAGAGTTGTTTTTATGTCACCTTGTCTTACAGCGTCATCCAAATGTATTGCATCAAAGTGTTTGCAAATGTTTCAAAACCCTACCTTTGATTTCATGCAAATGATGGAGAGTCGGCTTTTCCCAGTTGGATCTGGTCGGCCAATGCAGCGATAAGTGATTTGGTTTTTGTCTTCGTATTTCATCACAACCGTGCGCACGTTTCCATCATTGCGATAGGTCACATTCACACCTCGTGGATTATCAGATAGACCAATCACAAGGTTGTTCATCTTCGGTGCATGCCAACCGACGGTCCAATTGCTTCTTGTCCAGAAGAACAAAGTTTTGAATATCGTCTCAAGTTTCCAAGAACGTCCATTTTCGAGCGTTTGAAGACGGAAGGAGTTAACGTGATCGAACATCGGGAAGCTGGAGAAAAAAACATTTTCATATCCACAGCAATCACGTGTTGCACCCAAAATTACTGAAATAAATCAATTAGACTAGTGACTCTCAACGTGGGCGGTGTGGAAAGACAACGTTGAGAAAAAGTCGAAATGGGTGATAGAAGAGCAATAAACTAACATAGTGCAAACGCTAACCAAGTATTTGATTGATTAACGGGCTCCAACTGTAATGCAAACACTCTGCATGGATGACAATATATCGCTGCTGTTTAGGATACGTGCGATTTGTGCGTAAAATACGACCTCAACAATAAAAGAATTTTGCGATCAGTGTTCATACAGATAATCAAGCACAAAGTATCTTATCTTCAGTGCAGTGAAGAACGTCCATGAAGAAAAAAATTCAAATAGGGAATATGCTGCAATGGGCAAAGGTTGGTGTACCGGCTATGGTTGGGAAACAGTGATTATTCATAGTACTGATGAAAAAAAAATTTCTGGACTAGTCGCCATTCACTGCGTACATCACAGGAAGCATTTATTTGAAGATATAAAAGTGCGCTTTTCAGAATTTGTTGACCTCCATGTTCAAAGCTGGGTACTTAAGACTATTTCAGTACAACCGTTTAACGTAGAACTGTTTCAAGACAACTTCAGGGATTGTAGAAGAACAATTAATCCAAAACATTTTTCAAGGATCGATAAGAATTATTTTGGTTTCAGGTAGCTGACAGACATCATCTCCTCTGGAAAGAAGCGATTATGTCGGTTTTATTATTTCCTACCCATTTCACATTTGGCTGAAGAAATGATTGTTGCTGTGATTCGCAAAGCAGAGAATTCTTGGCATTAGAAAGCGAGGTGATTTACGATTGCGCTTCACCAAAATATACGTGGTGTTAGTGTCTCCATAGTAATACATTTTGAAAATTTTTTTCGTGTTTGGCTTGTTTTGTGTTACGTAGCCTGTGGGACGATCACGGCGTGTCGTGAACTAAAGACGGCGATGGGACAAGCAAGGTTGCAAAACACTAAATTAGACGATTTAGCTCTTTTTCTCGTTAAACAGCAAGACAAGACCAAAATTACCAACATTTAAGTTTGACAAAAGTACGAGGCAAACGTCACCTTTCAAATTATTTCAACAGTTCATCGAGTGCCTGATGAATATCAGACCATGTGTTATACATAAACACTGCTTACCAGGGGGTGTCTAGTTTTGAATGGATCAGAATATCATCGAAGCTACTGTCAATAGTGAAACTAACATTGAAAAACAATAATTTTTCAATGTTCATAGACAAGGAACGAATTTTAAAGTTCCAAGTCTCGCCGTTACGTTTCCAATCGATGTCAATATCCACGGGTAGAATCGTTTCGACTATGCCTTTGGTTTGCATCTTCACCATTACCTCATCGAAAATCATGAACCGAGGTGAAATCAACAAATAGTGTTCATCAAGCCTGAAACAAAGAAAGAAAATGGGGAGTGTCCTCTGTTGTTTACATTCAAAAACCAACTTCAGCATTATACTAACCACGGAGATGTCATGCGTGACTTGTAGATCCAGCCAAATGTTTTTGGGTTGAAAGACCATCTCATGTGTGCATTCCAAAGGTTCATGGTCATGTCTGCCGACAATAGCGTAGGCGAAAATGACATATTCGAATTGATAAGAAGGTCATTGTCGAAAAACGGTGAACTCAGTGTCATGATTGTTGTCATGGTGCAATTGAAAACGTCGGAAGGTCGGCAGTCAAGGGTCCATATTACAGAGGAAGGATCAAGCTTGATCTTTATCCAGTCATAATATTCGCGTTTAATGACCTTGAGCACGGGAATACGTCGAAGGATCGCAGAGACGGGAATGTCCACTTCAACATCTGACAAATGTACTCGNGTTGGAATATATGGANATTGGGAGGAAACACGCGATGTTTCAACAGCAGAACTCATGAATGTCCTGTCTCCAGCGGTTAATGTCAAATGACGGGGTTGGTCTGCAGTAGGAGCTGGAGTTAGCAGAAGTTGGACAACTGGACTGTACGGGAATTTCCACGTCATGTTTGTTGTTGCGTCAGACTGTTCCTGCGATGCTGCATTTCGTTCGAAAACCTGTGTTGCAACAAAGCGGAAAGGAACTGGCCAAGAGACGTTGAAATCAAAGATGCCGTTGCCAAGAAGCAGTTCGTTCCACGTGTAATCGAAGGTTTCGTTGTAGATAAACCAGGGTCGTTTGACTTCGTTGCCCACCATCATGCATGTTGTGTTTGATCGCAACACGTGCCTCGATAGACGTCTTGTGCTGTTGCATTTGCAGACTGGCGTTTCAACCACCAAAGTGTTTTCAAATCTGTCTGGAATGCATACTTCACTCTGTCCGATTGTGATGGTGCACCAACAGTTGTGGGAAACAGTCATGTTTCCTCTAAGCAGCCAAGTGTTATCTCCATTAAGATCCACATCAATGATTCGGGCAGTTCTTTCCTCGTTTTCACGGACCATGAGAAGCGATTTCAAGGTTATTGGTTTTGTTGGATTGCAAGGATTCCATATGAGGTAGGTTGCACTCATGTTGCCAACCACGTGGTTTCTAATTTTGTTGACGCGGAAATCAATGGAATGTTTTGCATCGATTGCTGGAATTTTCTTTCCGCTGATCGGATTAACCAACAAAAGACTCGTGTTCATTTTGTCTCTCCATATGCCCTGGGGGATTGAGTAATGGAGAGTGTAGTTTCCATCCAGGTCCAGCATTGGCCATCGGAGTTTAGCCGCAACTCCAACATCGCTGATGTTTCCAAGAATGAGCGATATGTTGACCATCTGCATATCTTCACCAATGATCAAAAATCGCCACTGATTAAGTTGTTCCATTTTAACTTCGACAGACATGTTGTAACTGCAATGGCAGCTTTTGATGATGCACTGGCAAGAACGATAAACTTTTGTCCTAGGTAGATCGAAAGCGATAACTGAATGGTTGGATGAACGTTGCAAGTCTGCTACAAAGTCATCTGTGGACCATCGTTGGATTCCCACAGACAAAACCAGATCTTTAACTTCAGCGCGATCTTCGGTCACCAGAATATCGCACGAATACCTCGGAATCGACTGATCTGGGTATCTGAAATGCACAATATTGACTTTATTTTAATTGCTCTTTTGTCCCTAATTGCCGATTGCTAAAATAGCAGCACAACTTCACATTATTGACTGTTTCGTTTAAGTTGATAAAAATGTCAACTCTCATTTATTGTTGAAACAAACGAAACGTTCAGGTGTTATGTTATAAAACTTTCAAAAAACTTTGTCAAACTCTTGTTTGTAGTGATTTACCTGAGTTTGAAGTGTGTTTCCATGTTTTCATGTTTGGTGTACCCGCGCAAGTATATCGGTCCTTTTTTGAGCTCCAGACTGATGTCTGACCAGTCGGTTTCATTGATCAGCATTCCGGCCTGAGTGTAATTCAACTGCAACTTGGTCGAGTCTGAGTGTGTGAAGTTGAGCAATAAGGATTGTACTCCGCTTTCCCAGTTTGCGTCGTACTTAAATCGAGACTCAACTTCACCAAGACACATCGGACAAGAGAACATGCCTGGAACAAGCCGATGGAAAATCTTTGACGTGAAGCTTTCCTGGACGAAAGGCCAAATATTTGCAGCAAAGTGAGTATCGGAAACATAACGAGTTCTGTTGTCTTGTGTAGTATTCCTCTCAATGCACAATCGTCGACCAAAAGTGGAATAGTAAAAGAGAGAAACATCTATCGTAATATTCTCATTGGTTTGAGATTCTGGATCGTACGTTCTGTAGCAAGTTTGATTTCGTGCAAGCTTCCAAGTCACATCGCCTCCGTAAAAAGCTTCAACATAGAACTTGTTAAAGTTTGATGCATTCCCTTTCCACGAAAGTGGTTTTTCAATCCATGGGATATATACAGAGTGACCTTCGGAGGTTATTAACATTTCCGAGTTCTCGTATCGGAAGGAATTGTTGAAATATGGATTAAAGTCCAAACCAAGAATAGTGGCATCTTCGCTTATGTTTCCTACGGTGTGCGTGCGGCCAAGCTTTACGTTCCATGCTGTTCTCGATACTTCCTTTTGAAAAACGGCGTGACATGATGTATTTACTCCGGGTCCACATGTGACGTTAATAAAGCAATCAGTTTCTCCCATATTGAATTCTGTTTCTGCTAAAACGATGTCATCAACGAAAATCGTAGCGTTTGTATGCACGTCTTCATTGTTTCGCATGATATCTGCTGTGATATTGAAAATACTGTAGCCAGTCAGTGGAAGAGCTCGGATCGCGCAACGTGGAAGACGGAAAAAATGAGGCTCGTTTGGTTGCATGACATACATACAGTCGAGTTCAAGAGGAAGCTCTTCTGTGGTCACAACCAGGATTCGTTTCTGGGGGGAATGATTGTAGTGCACGTTCGTGCGGTTGGATTGGAAGACAATGAAGTGATTGCCAGCGTTCGGCGCGTAAGTGACATTGAGCTTGGTGTATTTGGGCATGAACATGATTGGAACAGGGATGTCTGATTCCAAAGCAAAGTGTTTCACCGAGGGCGTCATTTCGATTTCAGCGTCGAAGATGTCTATGAAAAACATGGGACTTTTCCTTCCATCAACTTTCAAGCTGCCTTTCAAGTTGTTGGAATTGAAAGAAAAGTCTTGTGAAGTGACGTTCATACGTACAGTGGAGAATACCTCAGACGAGTAGGGGTTTGCAGTGTTCTTTTCATGATAGAAAGCTGAGAAGTTTGAGCACTGGGACACCTGAAAATGAAAACCAAATACATTATAAAAACAACAATGTCCTAATCAACCGGAGAATTTTCTGTTCAAACAGAAAACTATACAAAATCATAAACCTGTTTTCCATGCATTAATTTGCCCAATCGACTGATAAAAAATGAAATGAATATTGATTACAACAAACTGCACACGACGCTGACTTTACAGGAGCAAAGTTCTGAAGAAAGTTTGCGAAAATGTCAATGGCATTCCAAACGCAATAATTTGGATTTCATACTTTCAATGGATTTAACCGAAGGCAGTTCGTCTTAATCTCTCAAGCTATTGAAGCATATGGCAATTGTTGAGATTATTGCACTCGTGTAATCATTTGAAAATACTAATTTTATCATTTTTCTTTCAAATGACTTCGATTGAAGTTGTTTCAATCTCAATCAACCCACCTGACGCAAATCCAATGTAATATTTTGACAGTTGTTGCTGTCGGCTTCGCAAACATCAAGATTACTTTCCGGATTAACTTGGTCCATCCGGAAAAAACCTAACCATGTGGAACAGTTATCGGAAGTGATGTTGACATCGTATGAGATGCTGTTATCCGAGACTTCTGGAGTGCGGATATCAATGGTTGCTTCGATAGTCATTTTTTCGGGTTCAGGGAAAACAACATTGCTTAGAGCTGGACCATAAGTTTTTTTCGTGTAGTCAACCTTTGTGATGCACTTTTCAATAACATCATCACGGAAATGCCACAACTGGTCAAACTTGGCGATCCGTTTATGTTTTGGGAATGTTGAATATGTAAACTCTGCATGTTCCTCATAACCATCGATTCCTTCTGGAACTCGGTCCTCGGGCAAAATACGATGTTCATATGTACCGATAGTGTTGAACTTGACACCAGTCAATGGTATGCAATAGTGGCAAGTGAAGTTGGCAGTGACTTTAAAATCTCTCTCATCGAATATGTTTTCAACGTTAACTATTGTTACGTTACTTTCCAATGCGTACTGGCCCACAGTGTAGCCCAGAGATCTGCTGTAGTAGTTGCGATCGTTTTCTACACGGTCTTCCTTTTTCTCCATGATTTCAAGTTTGATCTTCCTGTCACTCGCAGCGTATTCTCGAAGATAAGAAGTGATACCTTGAACTTCAAAAATGTCCATGAAAAGCTCTTCGTCCAGTTCGGCACCAATTTTGAAAACACGGTTTGTGCTGCTGTTGGAAATATGGCTGGACATGTGGATATACGGAAAACGGATTTCGGCGATGTGGCAGTGGGGGCAGAGTCGCGGCATGCGTCTCATTATCATCCTGTAGATTGAGTCGCTCTTGTTGCTGCATCCGAAGTAGAATGGCGTGGGGTCGGCTTTACCGAAGTCAACTGTTAGCGATTCTTCACCTTCGGCAGTTTCGCTCATCGACATGTTGAAATAGTGAATCGCAGGCCAATATTCCTCGTCCGTTTTTGATATGCGTATTTGAGTCTGGTTGTTGTATTGAAGTTTTTCCATTGGTATCAGCTTGCTTGGTCGCAAAAGCATCGTGTTCATTTCAGCGTGTGTCATATTGTCTCCGAAAACGTCTTGCTGAACTTGCCACCAGTTTGTTGTCATTGTAGAGGCCATCACGAAAGGAGGGTAGGTGGATGAAGTTTTGTTGACTTCCAAGCGATAGTCCCAGAAATGTTGCCTAGGACCCTCTCTTCGGCGATGGTGACTGCGAACGGCCTCTGCTCCTGTTTCCATCTTCACGTTGCCTGATACATCATGGACAGTTTTCAATCTCATGTTCACGTCGGAGTAGCTGGAATCCGGCAGGGTGATGTGACTGATCGTGGCATTAGTGAGGTAACCATTAAAACTGCCTTCGCTTACGCGTTTTGTTGAGATAGTAAAGTGGCATATGGTGGGTTCGTACACTGACGGACGTCCGACGAACTTCACCTGAAAATTAAATGTTTTGTTATAGGTCAGCAGTACATGCTGCCAAACATTGCAAAAGTGTTGTAAAGCAGTTTTTCGAATTGCTATCCATTTGAGTAAAAATGAAAAGGTTTTGTTAATCAGCAAAATAAAGATAACGTACTTCAGTGCTAGCCGTGTAGCCATTGACGGCATTGATATCTGCTTTTGCTGCTCCGTTTGCTTTGAAGGATCCGACGTAAGGCAAGTGGAAATCGGCGTCGATAGAGTAAGAAGGAGAAGATGGTGTGTGCTGTGGTGAAAATCGAATTAAATGTGTATAGCAACAGGGTTACACAACTTACAACAAAAGTATGACTTTCTTTACAAATAAAAACAATCAAACTATTGCCAACTAGGGTATTTTATTGCAATCCCTTATTTTTATTAAACTGTTACGTAGCTTACTCGTATAAAACGACTCCATAGGTTGGGAAAAAAGCTGTTAAAGGAATCCTCCTCGATTTGCTTTATCTTTATCACGTTCTCGGTCCATTTTTGTCCATCTGATTTAGTGACGATGAAACTTGTTTCACAGCTTCGAAGCGTGGGTTCGTCGTTTGAAAAATCGACTTGGTTTTTCAAACTGACCACCCAAGGATGGGTACTGCCTTGGTTGTTTGCTACCAGACGAATTTCGTAGGCACTTGGAATGTATTTGATTTCATATGAAGATACTGGAACAACTCGTGCATTGATTGTTTCCTTTGAGCCAACCTGAAGAAGCAGTTGCAATTATGAGCTCTGAAAAAGTTTTAATATACAATACTTTGAAGCTTAATTTATAAATGTGCTTGATGCTATGTAAGCAATCCCGATTTTTATGCAATTCTTATTTACCAATGAGCTACGTTTAAAATCAAGGAACATTTTCAAACCTTTATTTCCCATCCTTTTGCCTCTTTTTTGTTTTGGTTTACGATGGCAGTCAAGTCTCTGAATTTGACAACAATTTCATGATATGTCAGGTTGTCACTTTTGATGTAAAGGCCCATTTCTATCGGATGTGTGTAGCACCCCTGAAATACGACATTCCGTTATATATACTAAAAAATGTGGTAAAAACGTTTTTGTCGACGGAATCTATGAAAAGTCATTATTGTTTCTCAAAAAGTAAACCTCAAACACCATAAAAACTCACAGAGACTGTGATGTATTTCAAAAGCGCATTTTTCCATTGTAATTAAAAATACCGGTAATGTAGCATTGCAGGTTAGCAGAAGGATGATCATTCAGCAGCAGGTAAGAAAATTTAAAGTGGGCTTACTGTAGCTACGACGTTTAACATCTTTTTACACTGATCAAATAACATCCAATATTTTTGACCCATCATCATCGGCCATTTGGCAACAATGAAGATGCCAAATCACTTGAAATTAAATAATTTCTGACAATGATTTCTATCGTTTCAGCTCAAAAGCAATGCAGCTAATTCGAATTTTTCAAGGTTTTTATGACAGAGTTTGCAAAATTTAGGTTGAAGATGCTTTTTCATTAGAGTTAATATGTTGTTCATTTGCATGCAGCGAATGTGTATAATTGTGCTAACCTGTGCAGAAACGCGAAAGTTATAACTTGTGCTGTACCTTGACGGATATGGAGGTTCCTCGCTGGCAAGTCCCATACAAACATTTCAACGGACAAGGCGTTTTCCTTGGCATCAGTTCAATCGTCCCATCCACTACTTTTACGCTATGCGAACTATCAATAAAAAAGCTTTTTCGCTGTATTGGATTCGTCACAGTAGAATGCATTTTTGTTTTACTGATATGTTGATATAGCAAATATAGTGCGCTATGAAAGTAACTCTGGAGTCAACTCACTTCTGTTGAAAATTTAAGACATGTTTTGCTTCCCACAGTTGTTAATCGAGAGCAAACGTTTTTCAATTTTTCAATGAACTCAACAACATTATTGTCACTGCAGCCGTAGACTAGTGGCTTACACATCAAGACTGTCGAAAACGTTTCCACTGCAATACACGCCGATGAGTTGTTTGGGCTTTTAAAATATATATGATCCGCTGCCGTTGGCCATCCTTCGACTCGTTTTAGCCAACTCGTCCAAGAATTTATTACTAGAGCAACCAAAAGTCCATAAAGTCAAACATTTTCTGTCGTTTTGAAAGTTCATGAAACGTCCACAAACCAAATTTCACGCTCATTCCACGAGGGAATCCCAGGTTATTAGGTCAAAAAAAGTCACAATTTATCATTAGGTCAAAATTTATCGTTAGGTCAAAATTTTCTTGCAGCAGTGTTTTTTTCTCTTCATCGATACTTTATTGAAACTACAACAACAGATATCGATACGCTTTTGAAAGTTTAGCTGCAATTCTGTAATAATAGTGGGTTTGTTGTGACTTCTGGCGTAATCATGTTGTTTGCCCACTACTGGACGATTTAATGGTATGTAGGATAGGCATGGTGAGGCAAGAAACGTGGTCTTACAGTGCTTAGTTTGGTAAATGTTCAATCAATTATGGTAATTGTAATGGTTTATTGTTTCATATGACTCAGCAAATAAGCAGAAGCACCATAAAAGCCATCGCATGCAGTAAACCAACCATTAGCGAACATTAGAGCAAATGAGAATACAATGGCACAATAGCT
>JGI24158J21664_10012734_pt1 | contig 11131 bp, 7 predicted proteins | sample Ectturendosymbi3_FD_21664 | JGI IMG/M metagenome (IMG submission 21664)
CTTGATATTTAATTAAGTTAATGTTATAATCTCCACCAATTAAATAGTCATAATTGTTGTTTTGAAGGTGGGTGACAAGCTTAACAAATTCATCCTGTAAGGGTTGAGATGCATATGTTGGGTGGCGATAAATAACGCCAATAATGAAAGGTATACCAGATGAGGTTGGGATTTCAGTAAACAGGCTTTCGCAACCTACATTGTTGAGATTTAGGTCCAGGCCTGTAACCAGCTTGGGACACCAGGAGGGGCGAGGAGTTTCTTGAGAGGGGTTCAAACTTTTTTAACTGTATCCAACAGTTTTAAGCTATGTCGAACACATTTTCTCCAGGGGGGGCGAAATTTTTTCTAGGGAGGGTTTAGCCCCCCCTGGTTACGGGTCTGTTTAGGTCATTTCTTGGTCGGTAAATTAGGTTGGAATTAATGTAAAGACCTTCTCCACCTGAGTTGGTTTGTGAAGGATTATGAATGAAATTGAAGCTAGGGGTGTCAACATTTAAAATGTAGTAGGACTTCAATTTGGTTTCGGATATGGCTATGAAAGTAGGATTTACCTTTGTCATTAGGAAGAAGTCATCTAGTTTGTGCTTATTTTTTCCCAGGCTACGTAAACTAAAGTTGGCAAGAGTCACCGGCAAATTTACATTAAAAAACTAACAACTGGCAACAGTCTGGCCAAATGGCGGCATCCAGTATTATGAGCTGATGAGCTAATGCACTGTCTTTGCTTTTTGCCTGACTTCTGAAGGTTTGCCAATTGGAGAACTGTATCAAAACAATGCCATAAAAACAGACACTAAAATTCTTTTTCAAAGTTTTGAACACGTAGTTAAGACTTTTACGCAATTTCAAATTTATGGGCAGAGCACTGATTAGTTGCCTCCTACTGAGAGTTATCCTGCCTGAATTTGAAGTGATTTTGCTGTTTATCAGTTTAGTTTCACAGATTCAGTTTGTAAAGTTATGCAAGGAACATGCAGTTAATACCGAAACATAACAGAGAAAATCAATCGGATTTCCTTCAGAAGGACCGTTATCCGTTTCGCCAAAACACCGTTCATGAAAGTCTTTGATGCATTCCCGTCGCCACGAGGGGCTTTGGTGGGCTTAACCCCCCAAACGAATGTTTAAACCCCCAAACTGAAATATGAAACATTATAAATCGGTGGAGTTTTTGTCAAATTTAGGACGTCAAGCCCCCCTTCAAAAATGTAAATCCCTCTTGTTGAAGAATTTCTGGCTACGGTTCTGCTTTGATTTGCTTTGAAAGTTCTTCACGTCGTGATTCAGACGCGCTGCAGTTTTTTTACACACTTTGCTTTACAAGCAAATTTCAGCGCATTGCATTGCTCTAAAAAAATGCTTGGAAAGCCGTGCGGTCAAGGACATATTGCTGCAAGCTTTTCGTACACAACCTGCCAGTCATTCAAATCAAAACGGGCAAATCATTGGGAGGGAAGCAAAAGTCAGTTCGAGAAAGTTGAGACTGCTCTTTTCCACAGTAACGGAAATAATTTATCAAACAAAATTAACAACTTAAAAACGATGAACAAATTAGTGAAACTGGTGAATGCAGAATCAGAGCTTAACTATGTTTTTAGTTTGTCATGATTTTGATCGTTGAAACAAATTTATATATTACCACATGTTAACGCATTTGTACGAAGATGGTTAAGAAATCAAAGCAATTAAAAAAATAACACCCCGACTGTTACATCCACTGTGTAGCAGCACGAAAAGTACAAACTATGCTGTCTAAAATAAAAAAGACCTGTCTTTCTTATCTTGTCCAAGAAAATAATGTTAACGGACCTGATATTGAAAAATCACAGCCAGAGGAGCATCGCGAACCTTGTATTTTGATTCTGCAGCTTCGATCAAATATGGAGCTCTGACTCAAAAACAAAGAGAAGCAGCCAATCGCCTTTCAACAAGAAGAAATACGAAGCACAGCTTTTGTTTAAAAGAGTAAATGCGATATTTTAATTGGCTGCAGGCTTTCGGCGTGAATGCGAATGCAAGTAAAACTGTAAACCCGAAAAGTCACCTATTTAAATAAAATCAAAGTCTACGAAACGGTGAAACAGTTTGCAGCGTTTACTTGGTACTGTGTGAATCAAGCAAGTGTAGTGGTGTGCGAGTGCCAAACAAACAAAAACACGCACTCTCATATTAGCATCTGACACCTGCAGAGAAGAAGCGAACTTGAGCAGTGAACACAGGAGCATCGCAACGAAAGGTGGGGCTTACGTGGTAAACATAAAAACAGTTTCAAGGTCTGTGCAAATTAGCAATTATGTTCGGCATAAGAAGCAGTCTTGTAGCCAGTAGTTTTTGCCCTTTAACTACCGCGTTCGCATCTTTTTTTTCAGAACTGTTCATCAACACAATTCGCCAGCCGATTGAGCAAAAAATTGGAAAGTTTTGGATTTGAGTTTTTTTGTGGATGACGTCATAATTGATGTAAGTTTTAAATCATTTTGGCCCAGGTTACTGGGCCCTGGCCACCAACCGCTAGATGGAATTTTATGGCTCAAGTTTCTTTTTGGAAACTAAGCTAGAATCTGAGCCGTTAGAGCCCTTGATTGCGTTTCTAATGTTTGTGGTTGAAACGTTAGGGCCTAAAAACAAAAAATTATATGATCAATTCCCTAGGGAATTTGCTTAATTTTTTGTTTGTTTTTTTGCGGATTTTAGATCGTAACTTGCCAACCACAAACGCTGGGAGACCAGTGAAGCGCTCCAAATATGCGGATTTTCGCCTAGTTTTTTTTTTAAAGAAGCACATAACTCCCTCTTGCGGTTGAGGCTCAGATGAAGTTGGACAAAAAAAACAAACCTGCCCCGATTGTGACGTCACCGACAAAAAACTCAGGTCCAAAACGTTCCAAATTTTTTTAATCGATTCTGTAAGACCTGCTTCATCATTAGAGGATTTGAACAGATCTCTAGCTCAACCAGCTGGCGAGTCATGGGCGATCAAACCCGGGCAAACCGCAGTAGTGAAAGCGTAAAGGAAATGGATTTTGAAGCTTGTTTCAGCATTTTCTGACTTTTATTCAAATAAAGTGAAAACTATCGATTTAAGTTATAAAATAAAAACATCTTTGTGAAAAATGTCCGAAGTTGTTTAATATAGAGTGTAGACAGAGACCCGTGGGTTAATGACGAGTAACATTCAGCAGCTTAGAGAGTCAGTCCGCAACAGGAATGTTTTTCCGTTTACTTACAAAGTACTCTTTTCATCACACAATTATTGGACTAGGGGGAAGACGGTCACAGAACCTATGCAGCTATACGTGGTTATGAAATCCTCAACAAAATATTTTGAACGCGAGAAGATTTGAGTGAAGTAACCCGTGGTTTGTGAAACGTTCTGCGCAGAATAAAACGAGGACCCAGAAGAACCGCATCCACTGACAAACATGTTTTTCTGCTAAAGACATGACCGGCCTCGACTCAAGGCTTTCCATCAATGGCAGTGAATTAACCAACGATGAGCGTTCGGTGCTCCCAGAACTCACGGAGGAACGGTAGTGGCAGCGGGGGTTGGGGTACGCTAGGGTTGGGGTAGGCTGCATGGGGTTCAAGCAAAGGAAATTCAAGTAGTCAATCACTTGAATATGAAGTGTCGTTGCTCGTGTCATGCATGGTCGGTTTTGCAAGTGGTGCGACTTTTCAAGAAGTGACTTCATCAAAAAATCCAACCACCAGGTTTTGCTATCGCGGCATGGGTAGGCATGGCAGCGCACGCAAAGTACAGCAACGAATGCAAATAATAGGCTTCAGCTTTTCATCCGCAGAATAAGACCAGGCGCAGGTTGCTAACCGTCAACTGTCATGCACGTGGTTGGCGACAGAACTCGATAGTATAAAAAGCCAAAGGCCCAAAACCAAGCTTCAGAAGGAGTGTCACAGTCATAAATATTTACAGCGCGTTGGTTGACTGCACTTGGCGCATTGCATTATGGATGGAGCCATTTAAAAAAATATCTGCAGCTGCAGCAGTCTGCAAAACTATCTTAGCCTGGAAATCATGTCATTTCGTGATACCGAACATCTTAAGACGCCGCAGTGTATGACGTTTGGTCTTTCATAGCTGGTTCTGTGTAACGAGAAAGATGCAGAAACCTGCAAATTGTTTTATTAAACTTCACATTTACTTTGGTGTTTCTTTACTTTGGACAGGAAGATGCATGATGAGCTACAGAGATCGTAGTGATGTGAAGAAAGTCTTCCAGAAGCTTTGGACAAGAGACAGCCTTGTATCGGAAAAAGCGCACACCATGTCACCATTCAATCAACGTCGCGAATCCCGTTGCGATTCGAAATAGCGTTTGTTCAGCGGAGTGTCCTTCGCGGCCGGTTTCGAACCAAGTCCTTTGTGACGTCTTTGTGACGAACACACATATTCTTACGAGACAAAAGTAAATGTGCCAGTCGTCGTTTCCTTCCAATCAAATGTTGGTGGTGCCTTCCAACATATTTACCAGTCGTTTGTCTCGTTTCACCCCTTTGATAAATTCCGCGACTGAAATTAATCCTGCAAGTAAATAAAAAGCAACAAGGCCTAACCAGAAGTGATCTCATAAGACAGCAAAATATATTTGTGAGCTTAAAAGTTTGCAATTTAGAAACAAATCATCATCTACGGGTGAACAGCAGTTGCTCTATGTGTTAATACATGAGCATTCACTCAAAGGCCTAAACAGCGGACAACGAGATACTATATACGCTACATACAGGGCCGCAACCAGCTGATATTTTCGGGGAGAGGAAAAATGATCGTAACTTGTTGTACCTAACAATTAAAGATGCTTTTGAAAATTTCAGAAGGGACGATTTGCCCGGTTGCCAACACCTGGTTAGGGTCCTGGCTACATGTGAAGCCGCAAGTTGAGTTCATCCAGGATAAAAATCTTTAATAAATCGTTGATGTCTTGAGTAAAATTCTTATTACGTCATAATAGCAGCAAATCTTAATGCCAAATACAGTATGAAAACACAGAAACGAAGGTTGTGTCCGTCTCTGCATCAAATTCAAATCAGCATCTTTCAAACCCCTGACATAAAAACGCTTTTCCACGTTCCCACCAACCACTTCTTCCCGAACTTGGTTACCACGTTTAACACTGCCTGCATTTGAGCTTTTCAGACATACTTACTGCATAGGATGCTGCAGTTTGTTAGAACAATTGAAAACATTTTTTGAAAAATGGCGTATCAATTGCTGGACTAAGCTATTAAGAATTACACAAGAGGAAAACAAACCGTCGTCATTGCTGTCCAGACCGTCAAATGCTTCGTTGCCGGTGGCTATTTGTTCCGGTTCAGTTACTCCATTTATTGCGTAAATCGCCTAAAATATAAAAGGTTTGCACAAATGAAATTTCCAGCACGATTTTTCAAAATTTAAGTTTTTCTTTTGATAAAACAGAAAGCTTTTCAGTCTGTTTGCGTGGTTTCTTATTCACGAGCGCCGCTGTGCGGATGACATTGTCAAATATTTTGAACACAAGAATGTGAACGTTAGCGCCCAAATGCACCCAAGTGTCCACTTGCCTCACAGCTATGCTTTGAAATATACAGAAAATATGCAGGCTACAGATTATCACTAAACTGACTGAGAAAGATTTATCCTTCGATCCAAATCGCGCCTCAGGTTCTGAGGCTTTTCAAAATAGTACATTCGAAGAGTTTTAAAGAAGTATTGAAGAAAATTTTGAAACGGTACAAATAGAATTTTCTGTGCAACCAAATAATTTTTCTCAGCTTGCGAAAGAGAATATTAGAAAACCCTGTCCGGTCCCTCCCTCCCACGTCTCTTTCACGTGAGAAGAAGCTACATTTGCATTGGTGCTCAACGAACCGTAGCATGATATATACTCGCCCTCATGATTTCGGACATTTCATCTCGGGTGATTGTTCCGTCATGGTTGACGTCATAAACGTTGAAAGTCCACATAAGCTTTTCATCAGGAGTGCCTCTAGTTGTTACTGACAACCCGCACACAAACTCTTTGAAATTGATGAAACCTGAAATCAGGAAAAATATTTCATTTCGGACCGGGTTGAGACGCAAAAATAATGCATTTTCTTTTCAACTTATCTGGTTTTGATCTATTGAATCTCTCAGGAAGACCTACTTCAAAAGTTGTTTGGCTCATGTTTCGAACGTATTTAAACGCAATAAACATTATGAGAGATGCAGTGGCGTAGCTTAAAATGAATGCTGCAAAACAAGGTATGACCTCCAAAAATCTCCTTGAACAATCGCAAACCTCACCAGCCATTGCGACCATGGGCGTCGGAAGCAATTTTTAGGGGGGCCATTAGCGTTTTCCAGGGGGTGAAAACTTTTTTCCAACTCGAAGTAAGAACAAAACGTTTTTTACAAAAACTTTTATAGGAAAATATCAAACTTCAAAGTCCAGGGGGGCAAGGCCCTTTTTTCCCTCCCTTCTGACGCCCATACAACACGGCTTCAATACCCGGGGAAGTCCCTTCGGCAATACTCAGAACTTACCGGAAATGCAAATCTAAAATGGAAAATGGTATGTTGCTTTAAACAGTCAACGTTTGTTGCGTAACAGTACTTTCATGAACAATCCCGTACTGCCCATACTGGAAATGTCACTGTCTGTGATGGGAAATTAAGTTTTTTGGGCACCAACTTTGCTTGACCTATCCTTCAAGCAACAACATGAAGCAGACCCGAATCTTTCTGAGAGAATAACAGGAGGGTATCGATGTAGATTTTACTGAAGATGTGCTACGTCCTAATTTGCATGCAATAAACACCAGACTACTTGGATCCAGCCCCTTGTAACATCAAATACTAAAACCCTCGCCTAGTTTGCAACAGACTTGTTTTCAATCGCCAAACCGGCACCTTAAGTCAGAACGGAGCAGGAAAAAACGTTTTGGACATTATATTTGGCGAAATTTTCCGTATTTTGCCCGAAGACATGACGTACGCACAATGACGTCGTCACGAAACGACTTGTTCCTAAATCTAGATGCTTCAAAGACGGAATGTTGCGAAGTTATAACCAACAAGGTTAAACGCAGGTTGCATTGGTTGAAAAGACTGTAATAACTATTTTTCAAACGCTTACGCAAAATAAGGAACGCAGTGTATGGGAAAACCTCATTCCGCCTCTTGTATATGGCATCGCGTTAACGCTAAACACGTCACAAAATTGGACTACTCAACAACAGCCCGTCTTCGTTTATCATCTGCATCATCGAAAAAACTGCCATTGCTTTCATGAAAAAGGGCGAAAAACATTCGCGACGTCCTTCCAATCAAAACGTCAGGAAATCCCAAGTTTGCTGCAACTGCTGTAGCGATTGCAAAGAGGCTGAGGATAAAGAGGGGAGGGTCAAAACAATCACGCTCGCGAAAGACTGTTTTCCGATCTCGCCACTACGTCACAAGGTCGCTTTGAAATCTGATCCGACCGGAAACAGATAATTGCATCAAATTGCGGCGGATCCATGGAATATCATCTGCCAGTGAACAAGGAAGATATTAAGCAGTTGAACTTAATCCGTGTCCTGGTGTTTGATCTCAGGATGGAAATGATTCAGCAGAGGTCACGAATGTGAGTTTCTTCGAACGAAGCCGGACCAATGATTATGTTCCACTCAAACTGAATGAAATATCGACGAGTTTTTTTATCGTAACTTGGTTCAAACAATCTTTGTGCAGTAATTTTTCTAACAACCCTTTTCCTGTTTTGCTATTTTTTCAAGCTTCAAGAATTACACCATAAGCTCTTTCTTGCACTCAGTAATTCGTGATGTAATTCATCTTTATTTGAGAAATAATGCTGAATTATGTACTCAAACCCTTAAGATGCGATGATAAAACTTGGCCATAAGCAGGGATGTAGTGCTAACAAAAAAGGTGTGGGAGCGCACCCAAAAAAACAGCCATTTCAAAACAGCTTCAAATAAAATTTAAAGCAAAACATGAAAAAGGTGTGGGAACGACGTTCTCATACGTTCCCTCCCCACTACACCCCTGACCATAAGTAGCAATGCTGCATCCAGAAAGTGGAGAATTTTATTAGTTTTTTTGTTCAAAACTTAAGAAGACATTATCTGACCAGTGCTTATCGTTTTTTAACCATGTCATAAATTTTTTAATGAATGATGACGTATAAAGCGGTCAACACGTTCCTGAAATTGCAAAATCTACAAACGTAACGACTCATTCCGGAGCATAAGCGCAAACGGATAATTAAATTTCAAGATTATCGCATTGTGTCTTTTATGCCTTGATCTGATAAAATCATTTACAACCTGTGCAAGAGCGGGGAAAGAATCGTATGGAAAAGCTTGGATGAAACTGTAAACTTTAACATCTCAAGGTTTGATTTGACATTTTGAGAGTTGCTGGAAATTTTAAGGAAGTTTGAAAACTTTTAAGAAAGATTCCAAGGGTGGCAGTGCGAGGGGAAGTGGTTCTCAATTCGTTTCTCAGCAATGTACAGACAAATATAAAATTATTGCCGCACCGCCCGCAACAGCATGGAATCTGTTGCACAAATACTTGCAAAAAACTGGCGTTAAGTTCCACGTGACGTATAAACAATGACGTTCACAGAGGGGAAGAAGTTCATGCTTTTGGTTACGTCACAATCAACTAAAAATGTGCATGAAGTGATTGCATCTGGTGTGGTAGAATCTGCCTTATTTATTCTCGCACAGACACGCTACACCAGTGGTTCTCAACCACTGCTTTGGGAGTCGTATGTGGCTCCCAAGCATCCTTTGTGCTGCGCTCAGCAGTCTTTCAATAAAACCTCTAACAGACTGTGTAACAGACTACATTTTGCTATAAAACAAACGCGTCAATTGGCTTGTGTTAAAATTTATTTCATACGGCTCTCTAAAAAAATCGTAGGTCTGGATTTGGATCCATTCAGCGAAAAGGCTGAGAGCAACTCACTGCACGCTCATTATGCTAAAAACAACATCCCGTTCTTTGAACTAGGGTTGCGGAGTCGGAGGTTTTTGGGTGGAGTCGGAGTTGGATTCCTAACAACACTGAGAGTCGTAGTCGGATGTCCAATTGGATCATTTCTTACGTCACACTCCTAATTTGGGAATTCCTGTTGAAATTCTACAATTTATTTTGAAACTTTTGTTGAAACAGAAATTTCTTGCTGTGCACCACGATTTCCATTGATTTTAACAGCCAAATTTCATTCCCTTTATGTTAAGGCGTCGGAGTCGGGAGTCGGATATTTTACCTCCGACTCCGCAACCCTGCTTTGAACGCAAACCTTTGATTAGGTCGGTGATGGAAAGCTACACCTAATTCAGCTGCAAAGTCTCCCAGCCCTAAATGCCCCGCCTCACAACCCTATTGACGACCCTAGTAGGGAACGATGGCAAGGGGTTGTTTTCATGTTTCACGAACACCGGTCGCAGTTCGACGACCGCACAAAAGCAGCCATGAGTGTCAGTCGTGGCCTACGCGGGTGTTGTCAGAAGAAACGGCTTCAGTGCCACAAACAGGTCCTCACCATCGCCATTAAAGTCAAACGTTCTGAAGAGATGATCGAGGAACTTCTTCTCGCCGTCCTTGGTGAAGAGCTTTGTGTAAACTTCCTCGAACTGGGTGCGGTCCATTTGACCGGTCGGCGACTGCTTCAAAAGGATGAGGTACACAATCAGAAAAAAATAGGCACAAAATCGAATGAACATGTTTCGAACATTTCGCACTTTCTTAGGTTTATGTCAACAGGAATGTGGTGATCAAAAAATGAGCATTCAATCTTAGACGTGTGTTGGAGGACAACGAAAGTTTGTTGGCTCCAATGCTACAACAGGATTCTATGTTATGTACTCGAACAAAGGGTGGATGACTGGCCACGTAAGGCCCAAGACAGACTATTTCGTAGTTGCATTAGTGATTGCGTGCACTTCTTTGTACGTGCGTGAACGATTTATGGCGTAAGTGAACGAGTAACGAAGGAAAATTTCTAAAAGAGCAATTTTTGCAAACTGGAAAGTTGCTGTTTTGGCTGTAATTCAAAATCCAAAGCAAACTTGAAAAACGATTTTAACACAAAAAACAGCACAGATTTATTTGCTAACCCATTGCTGGCTTGCCGCAGCAAAAACGACAGACAGAATCTGGACACATTTACATTGGTTTCTAATTGGAATGGATTTGACATTTAAACAAAAACACTAAGTTTGACAAGAAGCACAGCAAAAATACTTTCTTCAAAATCACTTCGCATACTTTCGTGAAGTCCTCAAAACAGCGCTCCAGTTCTTCCGGGGAAAAGTTAGTCAAATTTTTCAGCACATCTGATTCTTCGTTGGCCAAAGTCTTATTTTTATTCTTGCTGTGCATGCATCCCATCATAAAACTGCATCGGATGTTCAAAGTCAAGCCAGTGTTGCTTCTGCTTAACGTAATTTAAACCTGCCCAGCAGGCCAAAGGTTTCCAGCACTTTACTATTTTCTAAAAGAAGAGTTGGTGCAGTGTGTAAAATAAATTCTATCCATGCAGCGGATAATAACACTGGAATGCTCATTTTTCGAAAATGTTCATAAACTGAAAGATTACTACAAATATTTGTGGAAAACGTTTGGCAGTCAAAAATTTTATTTTATTAATTGAACCGTAGAAAAGTGCTTCGTAGAATCCGGTTAAAACAACAATATTTCTTAAACCTATTTAAAAAATAGGCTGTAATGGCGCTGGGCCATTACATGCGAGAAAAATCGACTGAGTCCAAGGGTGATTCCCCGGCGGAAAGCACTCAGACAACGGAAACAATAGAAAGTGGCAGTGCGGGCACTGCGGGAAAGACGCGGAAGGGTGGACAGAAGCAGGGAAGAAGCCGAAGGGCGAAAGTCGAAAGAAATAATGCCTAGATCCGCACGGACTAGTAAGGTTTTCTTTAGTCCAGTCGGTAAGGCGTTGGCAATTTGGCTAAGATTAGTTCTCTCCCTGGGAATCATGATAGTTCGATTCCCGGCTTGAATTGGAAAAGGCGGGCAAAAGTTCCTCTTCAAGGCCAACGGCCAACCAATCTTTTGGCAATAATACTCATTAACAACTGTACATGCCTGCAATTAATCCCTAGAAAATGAAAAAAA